>OJEA01000047.1_pt1 | contig 24533 bp, 22 predicted proteins | sample 1593051 | NCBI WGS metagenome assembly OJEA01 (sample SAMN05416699, study PRJEB24817) | seawater metagenome | isolation source: Sea water | place: Canada:Atlantic | collected 2013-07 | reverse complement strand
GCGCGTGGGACGGCGCGTGGGACGGCGCGTGGGACGGCGCGTGGGACGGCGCGTGGGACGGCGCGTAGGACGGCGCGTAGGACGGCGCGTGTCGCGGCGCGCCAGTGAACATCTCTTGCCCATGCGGCAGTCCCACGCTTTGCAGGACTGGTATCCGGGGGTCGCCGGATCCGTCTTCAGATGGCACTTGTGCCGCGCACAGAAGGAGCGCTTGCGAGCTGGAATGTGCTTTTTGATCGGCATGTGGGGGTCGCCGTATCGCACGCACACAAAGTCGCCGCGACAATTTTGGACGCGGATGGCCGACTTTTTGGTGCCGGGTCTACACCCTCCCATTGTTAGTGGGCAGCAGTTTTTGACTTGCTTTAGTGAGTCAGTTTTAGGCTGGAAGCTGGAAGCACGTGCGGAAAATGGAGTCGGCTTTAAAGTGGAAAACCAAGTACCCCGTCCTCGGCGAGACGATTCCGCCCGTCGCCAAGATTGTCGCCCTCTTACGTAAGAACCCCGCCGCCGAGCTCGAAGCGCGGTTCGGCGTGCATGAATCTTCTCGTTTTCGCAGCGGCGTGTCCCGGTTTGAAATAGATCGAGTCATGTCGATGATGCTCAAGTCTCCCCATGTAGACACCACCGACGAATGGACGGAGGAGCAAGACTTTTTCTTCACCGTGGATGACAAGTCCTACCGCACGAGGGTGCGATATGATAGCTCGAATATGGCGATCAAGCCGCAGACGATTGTGAAGACAACCATCGCCACGCAGGACATCCTCGTCCAGGGGTCGGACGACATGCGCACCAACGACATTCGCATCTCGTTGAAGACGGAAGAGCCGATAGTTCAGCTTCAGTCCTGCGTGTCGACGACGCTTGTGCGCATCAAGCAGCGTCGTCGATTCGTCACAAACTGCAAGAGATGGGCGTTTGACTTTGCCATGGTGTGGTCCGGCCGCAACAAAAATGAGGCAGAGACCCGACAGGCCAGCAGCGATCCTCACTTCGAAATCGAGTGCGAGCTCATCGACGCCCGGCGTGTACTCGAAACACAAGACGATGCGCGCATCGCCTGTTCGCTTCTGCTCAAGACGATGGATCTGCTGCCAGCCGAGTGCGCGTGGAGGCTCCATACATCAGTTTAGTGCCAGGCGCGTCGATCGTCGACACGTCGTCGGCCGAGGAGGTCGACGGAGGAGCAGCGGCCACTCCTCTTGCTCCGGGTCCATCCAGAGCCGAAGCCGCAATGTCTGTTTCAGGTGGTGGAGACGGGTGACGCCGGCGACGCCATCGTCTCCGAGTCGCGCGCGGAGCACTTCCGTGAAGGCGGCATCGCCGCCCGAGATGTACTCGTCGATCGATGCCTCGTTGAAGACGAGGAAGCCCATGCGCAGGTAGAACCCGAGCGCGAGGTCCGTGGATCGCAGCGTCAGGTACTTCGAGTCGCTCTCGTAGGTGTCTCTCAGAAAGTGTATGATCACCCGGCCGACGCCCTTGCGAAAGGCCGACATGAGCGAGGCGTGCATGCACGAGAACTTCTTGGTGTTGACGAACGCAAAGCCAACGGTAACACCAGACGCGCCGACTCGGATGAGCGCGTCGCATGCCATCAGCTCTTGTTTGACAAAGGCCGCCGAGAGCCGCGTGTCGATGCCGCAGCACACGCGCTTGTTTCCATCGTATGCCTCCCTCATGAGAGCGAGGTGGTCCCGAATGTTGGTCTGCCAGCTCGCGCGGTCTGTCTTTGTCGTGACGCTAATATCATACGTATCCGACGCGCCGTTGCGCATCACTCTCTGCTTTCCAGTAGGTAAAGAAATCCGACTCGCGCCAACGCGACCCGTATGTCCGGTACACGACGCGCTGAAAGCGTTCAATCCTTACGAGCTCCAGCTTCCAGGATGGGCAGCGTGCCTGCCGTCGCAAACTGGCGCGTCGCCAGAACTCTGACGAGTACATCGTCGAAGCGAGCTGGCCGAACGTGTCGTCGCCGTCGTACGCGTAAAACGCGTGGCATGTGGCGAGCAGGCGCGATGTGTCGGCGACGCGCATGTGCGAGCATATCGCCATGTGTATGTCCCGTGGCGCCGCCACCATCGGGTTCAACGAGGTGGCCATTTCCATAACATAGCAATTTCTTCGGGAAATGAACGACAGCCGTCGCCGCGCCCGGCCCTCCCCAAAAATGGGTGTCAGAGATTGTACAACATCGAAGCTCCACGCCAGCTCCACGCCAGCTGCCGACGCTCATCCGACATTTGGTCGACAGAATCCAGCGTAGTGAAAGCACCTCTTCGTGCCGCAGTTACGTCGGCCCATGTAGTGCCTCAGTGTTTCGCGAATGTCTCGCTGTCGGATGATCTCCTTCATGAGCTTCACGTGGCCGCCGCACGTCTGCACCCTCAGATCACGCGCGGCTTCGCCCATGAAGTTGAGCATGCGATTGTCCGCGAAGCTGCGACGAGACGCCGTGCGGCTCTGATCGATGGTGAATGCAATGTTTGAGCTCAGCACGATGAGCATCACCGCAAACATCAAGTCCTTGTACAGCGTGGCCGCAGGAACGCGATCATCGGCATGCTTCTCGGCCAGCGTTTGGATGAACGAGAGCACGGGCGCTCGCTCAAGATACTCGTTGTTCTCGGAATACGGCCGCCACTCGCAAAAGTCTCGACCAAAGTCGATGAAGCGCACGTCAAAAGGCTGGTCGCGGAAGACCATGTTCGAGGCTTTCAAGTCGTAGCAGAACAGGTGATTATCTGCCATCTTGCGAAGGTGCTGCACGACGAGCGTGCGCAGCTCTTTCTCGATGGGGTACACAGATTCGGGCGTGTCCATGATCACCGCGTGCATGTCGCGCGGGTAATACTCGCATATCATGTGGAGGCCGCCTCGCTGATCGGGCGTCGAGTGGCGATTGTACCAGGCGTCGTAGAGCGCGGGAGCCGCCTGTAGCTGCACCGCAATGGCGGTGTTGCGAAACTCCCACGTAGCATTTCCGACGCGCTGCGTGTCGCTCTTCCGTCGCGGTTGTCGGACGACGACGAGCTGGTCGGTTTTCGTCTTGTAGAGGTGGACCGCATTGTTCGAGCCTTTGCCGATCAGCTTTACCCGCCGAAGCCCGTAGCCGATTGGCAGACCGGTCCCTTTGCGCTGAGCAATGAGTGTACTTCGCTGGTATTGATGCGAGTTCTCCAGGTCGAGCGGCGCGAACATTTCCTTGTGCCGGCCCAATAAAAAAAAGAAATACTACCGCACTCTGCAGAGCCGGTAAGACTGTCCAATACAGCTCAATCTTCCATCGATGGAGCGTCGCGAAGAAGCCACGAACTGCGCCGTCCGGCGGTGTGGGAGGGGTGCGATACGGTAAACCGTCGCAGGAGGAGCGGCTTCCTCTCCGGCGTCTGCGCCAGCCTCTGCGGCCAAGGTGCGGGACGCCGCGTGCCGTCGGACGGACGCGCGCCTCCACCGCCGACCGGTTGGTTGCGTGCTCGCACCGACATAAGTGCCACCTTCGTAACTCACGTGCCGCCCCACGAGGGGGGCATTTTTTTTCACGGGCGCCATGTTTCCAGAAAAAGACTTTTTTCGTGATGCTTGAGGCTGGCTCCTTTGCTCGCGTCGCGACCGTGCAGCTAGATAAGCGGGTTGCCGTGGCGGTCAAGTTCTCTGAGAGGGACACGTTCTGGACCTCCGATGAGTCGCAGCTTGCCCTCTCTATTTCAGACGCTATTTCGGCGTATCCGCCGATGAAGCGCAGGCACAGCAGCGCCGCGATGGAGGCGGCCTTTCTGCGTGAGGTGCATGTCTTGCGCAACGTGCAGCACCACCCGAACATCGTCGGCTACCTGTACCACTTTTCGCATGGCCCGTACAACTGCATCGTAATGGAGCTTGGGCGGTGCGACTTGTTCAACCTGCTCCTCGAGCGGAGCGGCAGTCTCGACCCGCTGATCGTTTCGGGGTTTGCGCAGAACATACGACACGCCCTCGCGCATCTGCATGGCCTGTCGTACGAGTACAACGACCTCAAGCCTGAAAACCTCATCGTCTTCCCCGACGACACCCTCAAGCTGGCCGATTTTGGACTGTCCCAAAACCTGCACGAGCGACAACGGCTGACTGCAGGCACCCAGTCCTATGCGGCTCCAGAGCTCTTCCCAGACTATGAGTTTGCGCGCGTCGCGTTCAAGTCGGACATGTGGTCCTTCGGCGTCTGTGTGCACACGATGTGCTACTTTGCGACCCCATTCGCGTTTGCGCACGCCAACGACCCGCGGTTTGGTCGGTTTCGCCGGATCGTGCAGGAGACGCGCTGCACGCCGGGCGAAGCGCTGCGAGCCGCGAATGAGGTCGACAACTCTGCGCCCGACTCGAGGCGGATGATGGATCAGCTGCTCCTCCTTGATCCGCGCAAGCGAGCATCCGCGGCCGAACTGCGTTGAGGGGCACAGAGGACCGAGAAACATTTGTATGCGTAGTGTCAAACAAAGACATGAGAGTCGCGATTTTGCTCACACTATCTTGTACCGTCGTTTCGTTCCCCGATGGCTCGTACTCCGAGCTGTCGCCCCGCCCCGAAGTGGTTCTGGAGCGGAATAAGCCTGAGCTGGACGAGTCCTACTCGTACGCGCTGCTCGCCAGCCTGATCCCCATCGAGGCGCGGGTCGGCGCTGGCGACGGCGACGCGGTCAAGTCCGAGTCGGAGGCGCTAGAGTGGAGCAAGGCGCTTGCAGAGCTCGACTCCTACTCGTACGAGCACGAGCAGGAGGCGCTGGAGTGGGACGAGACGGTGGCATATCTCGTCCGCGTGGACGAGCTCAGGTGGGCGGAGCTGCTCCACACAGACGGCTCACTCGCAGCCGACCCGATGCCGACGTACCTGCTCAACTACCAGACCGGTAGGATCCTAGACACGAGCCTGCTGGATCTCCTGCAAGAATTTGCATCGATCCAGCAGATGGCGTGTATGCTGACAATGTTGCACGTCGGCATGGTGGTCACCGTGCTGCTGCTTTGTTGCCGCGCTTCCTCGCCAACCGCCCCAGACATGGCAGCCCAATATGGTCAAGCGCCCAAAGTTTGAACGCTCGTCGCCCGTACAAGAGCTTCGTACATTGCCATCACTGTGTGCGCCGGTGCTCTGTAATGCGGCGTCGGATTCGGGATGGTCCTATTGCTTTCGCCATCATTGACGATGACTTTGCCGTCCACAATCCTGTCGTGGACCGAAACGATTTTGCCCTCCAAATCTTCAGGCACACGACCCCACCGACACGGACGCACGACTCCGTCGAGTTCGAGCACACCGCCCTTGATCCGAATGACCTTGTCGCCTTTACAAATGACGCCAAGCATTGGCGCCGCCGCGACTCGTCGGTTCTCGAGGATCAGGTAGAGCGGGTTCGAGCTCACGCGAAGGTACAAGTACCTGACATCCTTGGGGACGCTAAAGGGGATGTTGATATCTGCCACATAGCTGTCGGTTTTCGGCGTATAGTCGCGCGTGTGCCATGAGCAGTTCAAGAGGTGCCGCCCGCCGTCTCTTACAGTCATGTCCGCCGTCCACGGCGTCGAGCGCTGAGCATGCCCATCCCAGGCTCGTCCGGATGTCGCCGTGCGGCCCTGGCATTCGATCCAGTCGTTCGTCGAAGCCGTTGGCAGCTCGGGGTCGTCTATCGTGACATTCGCAACGACATTCGCAGAGACATCGTCCGGCCTCAATGCCTCGCCTTCTGCAAGCGTTTCGCCAATGTGCCGAAACGCGACCCGTCGAGGCAAGGTGAGGACATCGCCGTTCTCGAAGACCAGGTTGCACATGTGGCCGCGGACGGTCGCATGAATGATCGTGTACGACACAGTTGTCACAAGAGCAGGCGGATCCGAGAACGAGACTGCTTCGTCGGCGCCGTCTGTTGGGTCGGCCGGTTGGCTAGCACAGGACACGATGGACGCGGGAAAGTACGTGGGCGAAAGATCCAGATCATCGCCATCATCGAAGACATCGTTGGTGGCCATGCTGTATATTGGCACGCCGTGGTGGGTGCTCAGCTGGCTGCACACATCGTCCATTATATCAGAGGGGGCGCCCGCCCAGTCGATGCGGACGCCTCGACTTCGGAGATTGTCGTCCAGCGCGACGCCCGCTCTCTGACCGTCTGAGGCTTTATCGCAGGCGACGATTGAGTACACATACTTCGATTGTGTACTCTTGAAAAGACAGGCGAGCGCGTGGCGTTGCAAGATGAGACGATACGAGACGAGTGTATGGTTCTCGTACAGCTCGAGCAAGAACGCATCGTCGGGGACATACGAGTCCTTGGAGATGACCAGATGCTCCGGTTTGATAATACCGTCATCAACCCCCTCTATATTTGAAGGGAGGTCAACGTCGACCTGCGACGACAGTACGTTAGCGGCGTCTGCGTAGTACTCGTATGTGAAGTTTCGATGGTCGTGATCCTTGTAGAACCACTTTTCAACATTGCTTTGCGATTTTCTTTGCGATTTTCTGATTCGGGATTCCTCAAATTGGTGCCAGGACTCCTCGTCTCTATACAGGTACAGCCTGCTTTTGGCCGTGCTGTCGTACACGAGCCAGCTGGCTGACATTGACAAGTTGATATCCGGATGCTGCGATTCCAAGTGGTTCCGAATACCAGCGTCGGATACCCACGTTTCATCGTTGGCAGTCTTCTTGTATTTATCGTCAATGGTGGCAACGTTGATATTCTTTATCTTACGAAACCTAAAGTACGACTCGTCTGCCACTGGCCTAAAATGTCTTGAGCCATTGCTGATAAAGTGACTGGTGCGCAGCTGCGGGATGTCGAATTGCGTTGTTGCAAACTCGGTTTCGCCGCGTAACAGCGCCGCTTGCAAATCCAAATCCGAATTCGTGATCCTAAAGTAGTATTCGTTCACTTTAGGAGAATAGTAGCTGCGGTCCACTTTGATAAAGTCCGTGTTCAAAAGGTTCGTGTCCGGAAGGGATGTCCACAATTCTTTGGAGCGTCGTGAGCTTCGACTGTCTAGTGTTCTCAAGCTATTTCTTAACCCTTCATCGGTGAGCTCCTTGCCCACTGGTGGCTTTTCTTGGCCTACGTTCACCCAGACTTTAGCAGATGCAGGTATCCCTGAGACTTCCTTCCATCTTAGTCCGGAGGTGTGCTGGTATGGCATATAATATTCGTCGACTAGATCCTTCCTAACCAAGTAGTACCAGTCTCGCGCTGGCACCATTGCGAACTTGCGATAAGGCTGCGTGTAGGTCTGCTCGTGGTACTCCAGAGCGGAAAGGCGGTGGAGAAGGTCTGCAAATCGCGCTTCACCGTCTCCGTCCTCGACATTGAGGCAGGCCGGCATTTCTATGCCCTTTTTGGAGTAACGGGCAGCGAGCGCAGATGGGTCCTTGTATACAAGATCGCCAAATGGAAGCATTATGCACGAGTAAGGCTTTCGCGCCTGACCGACTAGCAACGGATTCCGTCTACCGAGTCGCGTACATTCGAGCACGATGTTGGCGTCTGGCAACGCTTCGACGAGCCTGGGCGATGTCGAGACTTTTACCCCCCTTAACTGTATGTGGTTGAGACACAATGTTGTTTGAGACACAAAAGGGCTGGGCAAGGTGCGAGCATCCCTTCCATCTTGATGCAGAGGCGTCAAGTTGATGTAGCGGTACTCTCCATGCTTCGCCACATTTCTGACTTCAAAGTTGCACGCCACCTTCTTCGACTCGACATCGGGTGTTTGTCTCATCATCTCGATCACTTCTTGGCACGCTTGCTTTCCATCCTCGTCCATCTGAAAGGTTTGCAGCATCTCTCTACAGATGTCGGCGTCGCATGGTACATATATGTCGAAGGCGTCCCCTTTGCCGAAAGCTTCTTGAAGAAGTGCGACATAGCTCTTGTGATCATGGGCGCCGCTCCACAACACGCTCGGTCTCGTCCGTCTGTCTTGTCGGATACATGCGAAAGCACTTGCTTCACTCACCCGCCCCACCACTTCGTCAACAACTCCTTCCGTAAAGATCTTATCGGAACGGGAAGTCGTTTGTGAGAGGGCAGTCAACTCATATCGTCCAGCGTCGAGATAGCCGAGCTGTATCACGCAGTTTTTGCTGCTTGCCTCAAAAAAGCAGGTCTTGGCATTTGGGCTCCTCGACAGAAAACGCCATTTGAATTGTGGGAGTCGATCCTGGCTCATTTGCCGCATGTCAGTATTTTTTTTTCGAACAATCAAATTTGAAATAAAAGTTCGAGGCAGGTCAGGATGGAAGCTGAGGCGATGGAGTTGACGGATGATTGGCTCACGTCGGTGGCGCCGGAGGAGGAAGACGGCTCGGAGTACACGGTGCAGATCCTGGACGTGCAGGTGGTGGACGCACTTCCGCACGGGTGCAGCGTCGACATGCGAAAGGGCGACGACTTCTTGCTCGAGATGAGCGAGCTCGAGTCCCCGAAGCGGACGCCCGTGTGCACGGTCCTCGTGTTTGGGTGCACCGAAAAGGGGACATCCTTCCTCGCGCGCGTGACCAACTTCCACCCGCACCTGTACTTTGAGACGAGCGTGTCAGAGGCCACCTTCCGGGCCAAGCTGTCGCAGTTTGTCGGCGTACAGTCCACGAGCCTCAAGCTCAAACGCGTGACTCGGCGCAACATGTACGGTTGGGTGCCCGACACGATGGACCACCCCACTTCTCGGAAGCAGCACGCTTACATCCAGGTCTTCTTCCCGAATGTGGCGACGATGCGGCAGGGCGCACACTTCGATTACCAGAGCAGGTGCCACGAGCACAAGGTGACCGCGGACACGAAATTCATGGACGACAACAGCCTCGTCCCGTCGGGGTGGGTCACCATCAAGGGAGACGCGTGCTCGAGCAACATTTCGCACTGCCGGATCGAGGTGGAGTGTCGCATGGGCGAGATGCGTCCGTCGGATCGCGTCGACATTGCGCCGATGATGGTGGCCTATGTGGACATCGAGTGCGTCAGCGCGACGATGGGCTTTCCCGATGCCGCCAACCGGAAGGACGAGGTTCTCCAAATCGGGGTCAACTACTGGAGGGTCGGCACGCCCAAGGAGAGCACGATCAAGGTGCTTTACGTCACGCCGGCGCGATGCGGCCCCGTCGATGGCGCCTATGTCATGCGATACGACAGCGAACACGACCTGCTGCGCGGATTTCGCTCCTCCTGCTTGCTGGACGTGAATCCAGACGTCATCGCCACGTACAATGGGTTCGGCTTCGACTTGCCGTATCTGTGGGAGCGCGCAAATCTGCTCGGCGTCGACGACTTCTTCTACTTTGATCGTTTGATCTCGCGCAAGTGTCCGGCGGCGAGTCGCGAGCTCTCCTCGTCTGCGCTGGGACAGAACGACCTTTTCATAATCGACATGTACGGTCGAACCAACCTGGACCTGTACCACTGGATCAAGGCGCGCGAGAAGCTCGACTCGTACAAGCTGGATGCGGTGGGCGAGCACTTTCTCGGGGAGAAGAAGCTGGACATGGACTACAAGGAGCTCTTCCGGATGGCGCAGGGGACGCCGACCGAGGTCGCTCGCGTCGGGCTGTACTGTCTTCAGGACTGCTACCTCCTCGTTCTGCTCACCATTCGGCTCCAGATCTTTGCAGCCAACGTCGAGATGAGTCGGCAGTGTCACACGCCGATGGAGATGCTCGTGACTCGCGGGCAGCAGATCAAGGTGATCAACCAGCTGGTCTGGTACGGCCATCGGATGGAGCGTCAGGAGGATGGCAACGGCGGCTACATCATGAACACGCCGAAGAGCTTCAGCGGATCTGCCGACGACAGCTACATGGGCGCGACTGTCATCGACGCCAAGGCCAAGTACTACAACGAGCCCATCGCGACGCTCGACTTCATGTCGCTGTACCCGTCCATCATCCTGGCGAACAACTTCTGCTTCTCGACGCTGGTCCAAGATCCAAAGTATCAGGACGTGCCGGGCGTGGAGTACGTGACGATTCGAGTCGAGGAGAAGACATATGTTTGGGCAAAGGGCATGTCGGGAGTCATTCCGAAGATGATGCGCGGGCTGCTGGGTGCGCGCAAGGCTGCCAAGAAGATGATGGGCGCTGCCGCGAAGCGAATCGAAGAGCTTAGCGTCGAGCTCGCGCAGGCCCAGCATGCGAATGAGATCGCCGAGCTGCGCGCGGAGCTTAACCGATACGAGATCGAAAAGGCGGTCTTCAACGCGCGCCAACTGGCGCTCAAGGTGTCCGCCAACTCGATCTATGGCTTCACGGGCGCGGTCAAGACGGGCAAGTACCATTGCCTGGCAGTGGCCGACTGCGTCACGTACCGCGCGCGGGAGATGTTGCACAGGACGGTGGAGCTCGTGCAGCAGTACACCGACAATACATGCGTTGTAGTATACGGCGATACTGATTCGATCATGGTCAAGTTCAAGGACACGCACGACGCACACTCGTCGGCAAAGGTCGCCGAGCAGGCGGCCGTCTGGATCACGGAGCAATTTTGCATCGAGACGGGCACCACGGACATCGTCCTCGAGTTCGAAAAGGTCTATTTTCCGTACCTGCTCATGCGGAAGAAGCGGTACGCCGGACTCATGTGGGAGCCGAACAAGGAGAATGTGATGGTCGTGACCAAGCTCGACGCCAAGGGAATCGAGCTCGTTCGACGCGACAACTGTGCGCTCGCCAAGCGCATACAGAAGAAGACGCTCGATGCGCTCATGTACAAGCGTGACCCGGATCTTGCCCGCCGCGAGATTGAGGCTGAGCTGCAGCGGATTGTAGACGACGACGTTCCACTCATGGACTACAAGATATCCAAGGCGAGGCGGAAGACGTACGCCAACCAAGACTTGCCGCACCTGAAGGTTTGCGAGAAGATGGCGAAGCGCAATCCGGGCAGCGAGCCGCAAGTGGGAGATCGAGTTCCCTATGTGCTGCTGCATCTGAAGCACAGACCCAAGGCAAAGACCTTTGAAAAGGCGGAGGACATCGGCTTTGTCATGCAGAACCCGACTCTGTGCAAGGTCGATCGTCTGTACTACGTCGAGCATCAGATCGAAAACTCGGTCTCCGCGCTCATGGAGCACGTCATACCGGAGGACCCCAAGATTCTTTTCACCGCCTGCAAACGTCAGCTCGACCTGCAGCAGTCCAACCAACGTACACTGCTCAGCATGCTGCTACCCGGGCCCCCATCTCGAGAGTCGCAGGCGCCGGTGAAGGCGGAGGCGACGCAGTCATCGGAAGTGAGGACCTCGACGCAAGCGCAGGACACCAAGGTGTCGCGAACGCTCGAAGATGCCATGTTTAGCACGACGCCATCGGTCGTCAAAAAAAGCAGACGGGGAGGGAAGCAGTAACAACCTGCCACAACTTGCCAGGCACACGATACGAGAGGTGGCTCGCCTGCACGGTTGATGTTCTGGTGAGACGGACTCGCGACCCGGTGGTGACAGTCTCCTCGGAAGAGCTCATTGCATCGAAGACATTCTTGAAGTTCTCAGAGCTGCAAGGAGGATAGCAAGGGATAGCATGGGATTGGAAGTGTGAGGGCGAGAGGCCGAGTTGCGAATCGCCACGACACGCATACACCTAGCATCGACAAGAGTGGACCTTTCAAGAAAAAGTTGCGAAAGTTGCGAGAAGTACACTCGCAACACTTGCAGACACTTGCTTGCAAACACTTGCTACACTTGCAACACTCGCGAGTCTGGAGTGGACCTTTCAAAAAAAGCTGTGAGTTGCAAGAAGTAAACTTGCAACACTTGCAACACTTGCAACACTTGCAACACTTGCAACACTTGCAACACTCGCAACACTTGCAACACTTGCAACACTTGCGAGTCTGACCATCAGGACTCGTCCCGCCGCACATCGTAAACAGCACCATGCAGTTGAACTCATCGCGCGCGCAGGTCGCCCAACATCTTGTCCTTTGTTACACTTGAATGCGCGCGGCGATCCTTCGGCAATATGCGTCCAGAAATGCTGATCGTTCTTTCGCCGTCAGACGTGTCGCTACTGTCGGACGCAGCATTCGATGACGCAGCATTCGATGCCTTATCCGTGTCCGCGTCCGTGTCCGCGTCCGCGTCCGCGTCCGTGTCCGCGTCCGTACCTGCATCCGTATCCGTATCGTCAAAGTCTGTGGCCAAGTCCGCGCTGCCTTCTGAGCTGTCTGTTTCCGAGTCGGACTCAGGCTGCGATTTGCGTCCTCGATATCGTTTCGTTGAATGCGCACTAGAGCCGCGACCGCCTCGTGCCTTCAGCAGCAACTCCGCACCGATCCGACCCGTAGACGACACATATCGCCCCGTTTCTGGGTTTAATATTTTTGGCTTCTTCGGCATGCCTTTTGAAGGACATTGAAAAAAAAATCGCTGGCACACACGCTGCGACATGCTACGGGAACTGCTTGAAGCTTGCAGAAGCTGGCGTGCAACTCGCAACGCGTAGCACTTCCTATTAACTAGCAATGTGCAACTCGCAACGTGCAACTCGCAACGTGCAACTCGCAACGTGCAACCCCCGGCGTGCCATGTCCGTATGGCTCGCTACCCGCAACTCGCCACCTCCAGCGCGCAAATTTCTTTTTTTTTGAAAAAGCCGAGGGAGGACAGCCGATTGCCGAGCCTTCACTCTTGTTCGAAAAAAAAAAGAAAATGAGCGATGCGCACCAGCTCGTCTGCGTCGCCCTCGTGGTCGATGAACTCTCGCGCATCGTCCGGTTGTACGACACAGAAAGTCTTGGTGCCATCTGCACCCACATCTGCCGCAACGAGTACCAGGTATGCACCGGACACGCGCCGACGGGCCAGACGGCATTGTACGACCAACTCCGGCGAGCCATACGCTTTGTTCAAGCCATGCGATACGATCGGCCGCCGGCGTCTGCGGTGAGCAGAGCGAATCAGATGTACGAGTTCTGCGACATTCCTTCCACCAATCAGGCAGACCAGAGCGGCGACGCGAATGCAGACGACGCGCTCCGACTCGCCCGCATCCACTGTGCTCTTACCAAGATGTACGACATCGCACGCAGCCATGCCTTGAACACGCAGCAGGCTCTCGGTGGCTTTCGAGAGACACGGCTGACGAAGAGCGAGTGCGATGCCGTGATGTATCGCGCGGTGCTGCCCCCAAAGAAGAAGATGCAGCAGGTGTCTAGGCTAGTCATGGACGCCAGATGCGACATGAAGCACATCATGACGCGCGGCCAGTTCGTCTGACCAGTCGTGCAGCAACCCGCGGAGCAGCGCAAAAATAAGAAGCAGAACATGGGCGCTCGTACTCGCGCCGAGATTATGGCTGTAACAATAAAAATGCATCGGACGAATGATGCTGCGATTCAGCGGCTGCGCACCACATTCAGGGACATCGGTCGGGCCATTGAGCAGGGGTCACCCACCGTCCCTCGTGCATCCCTTGACAAGTCACTATACACCCTTCCCGCGCCCATAGCAAAGCTGCTATACACCGATCTCTGCCGGATTCAAATGGCGAGAGACGACGAGTCGGTCGACGTAGCCCTCCTTGTCCTGCAGGACGTGCTGGATTGGTCGGCACGCGACCAGCTCTTGATGTTCCACAAGGTAATCGTCGACGACGGATCGCTCGTCGGCAAGGTAGCGGACTGCGTCGAGTTTGACGAGAAGCAACGCCGAGAGAAGTGGAATCGCGCGTCGCGCACGGCAACTCAAACGGCGAGCGCGCAAAAGAGCCGCGCCCAGCAGCAATTGCTGTGGAGCGCCTTCCTAGTCTCGTCGCGATACGACAATGAGACGGCCTACACCTTCGTACGAAGGCGTCTCGCCGACGATCCGCCCGTCAACCGCTATGAATGGCACACGCTGCTCATCGAGTCGCCGGAAAAGCTGAAACGGCAGGAAGCGTCCTTCTGGTACAGCATACGCCACTCACATTGCAGCTGCGTCGAAAAACGCGCGATTTGCCACAAGATCACCCTGATGAAGGAGCTAGCTACAGCCGTTCCCAAGATACGGCTTGAGGCGATGAACCAGCAGATTCTGACGGATGTATTCCGCGCGCGTGACACACCCACCTCACAAGCCCCGAAACGACGCATGTGCAGCCTTTTCCGACTCATTAAGCGGGGGGGCGGCGGACGATCCGATAGTAATACATCGGCTCATGTGCGCCGACTGTTCGTGTGATCCGGATGATGCTCTGCGGCTCGTACCCGTAGTACTGACAAACGGCGTCGGTCGTGAAGAGCGACGGCACCTCCGTCATTTCAGCAGAGAGGGTCATCGGCAGGGCCGAGACTTTCTCATGCTTGGGCACCAGCGAATGCTTGGTGATGTTCACGCAGAGCTGGCTAAACAGAAAGAAACGAACATGCGGACACTGCGTCTCCGCCTCCTTCCGGGTAAAGGCCGTCGGGCCTTCCAACGAGACGACGATCACATTGTCGGCCGTGCTCGACTCGACCCAGCTCCGTAGTTGCTTGACACCGACGCGATCCTCATTGTGAAAGTAGATGTGCACGCTACGGTCGCCGTTCCCGCATACGATGCATCGACTTTCGCACATTCCCTGCTTCACCTCGTCCAGGGTCTGGCAGGACTGGATGTTCGTGTACCCACGGTCCTTTAGCATCTCAATCGATGTTTTAAGCGTGGCCATGAGGATCTGGCTGGTCGCCAGTTGCGCGGTGTTGTGCAACTGACCGATCTTTCGGAGGTTCTCCATCCCGGGTCGTTGACAAACTCGTGCCTAATTTTGATTCATGCGTCCGTCGAAAATCGCACTCGCGGCGCATGAGCCGGATGTACTCGCGCTGCAACCATGCAGTCGAGCTATCCACGCTCGTACCATGCAGGATGTCGTTGACGGCAGCCTGGACTTCGGGGGACATGTGCGGACGCGTCGGCATGACGTGCGCGGCAACGTATGCAAAATCAATCTGATTCGGCGGAATAGGACCGCCCATAGTCATGCGAATCCCATAGTTACTTCCCGACAATCGCGTTGATGCGCTGCAATCTCTCAAGTTCGGTCGTCATATGTTCGAGGCCGTAAAACTGCGCTTCAGACACGAGACTCGCGAGGTATGCGCTGTCCACGAGCGGGTACACCGTACCGGTCCGCAGATAGTCCAGCACATACTGAAAGCGGCCACCGTCCCGATCGATGAAAGGCATGTCCTCGCCAGCATCGAAGATTAGCTGCTTAATCACGGGGCTCTGGCTCAGAGTTTCAGCCGTGCTCACAAAGACCCAGCCGCCCACCTCTATGCAGTATCGGCTCATCTTGGTGATCTGCGTCATTAATTTCTGGTATGCACGAACGCAACTCAACGCAACTCAACTCAGATACTGTTCGAATCCAACGGAGCGTCGAATCGAATCGACGCTGATCGTGTGCTCCGGATCAATCGTGAAATGCTTCCAGATGTTGCACGTTGGGCGAGGCGACCCGTGCTCGAGACGGAGGTTCTCCCATCTGAGCGCTTCTGCTGCCTTGTTGATACTTTCATAGACGATGCCTTTGAGCGGCGCCTCGTTGAGCCACTCGCACTGCGCCTGGCGCATTTGGAACAGGTCGGCCGCAGCATACACGCGTAGGATGGGCGTCGAGCTGCGACCCTGCATCATCATGCCTGTACCATACCATCGCATCTCCCTCCGCTTTGCGATTGGCGGCATGTTCGATACGCTTGGCTTGCTTGGAAGCGGCGGGGGCAACATCATCTTCGGGAACGGAATGTGGTTGAAGAGTGGAGCGGACGGGGGTGGTAAGTCTGGCGGGAAAGGATGCTTTCGTGCATTTCGCTTGGCCGCGACCCTCTCGCGCCGTCGAGGCGACGAGCAGACATAGTCGATCGGCCGCATCTCGTCAAGTCGAAGAGTCGATAAGCTACGGGTGGCTATGTGCTCACGTCGAAGCACGTGCTGGCGCGCCAGCGAGAAGCGGCGCACACTCGCCTCGATCTCGCCAAACGCATCCATCATTTGCTTCCAAACGCCACCTGTTTGAAAATCTGAGCGCGCTCCCACAAAAAAAAAATCAAGCCATGTACACCGTCTGCGAAAAGTTGGGTGAGGGGGCATTCGGCATCGTCCATCGGGCCGTGCACAACGAGCTCGGACCGATTGCCATCAAACGCATACGGCTCGACCACGAAGGCATTCCGCCCACCACCCTACGCGAGATCGCTGTCTTGAAGACGATCGACCACCCCAACATTCTGAAGATCCTCGGCGTGCACGAGTTCGATGCTCTCACCCTCGATATCGCGTTTGAGCTATGTGATTGCGATCTGAAGCACGAGCTGCAACACAACCGCCTGCAACCGACGGATATACGGCGCTACTTTGGCCAGCTCATGCTCGGAATTTCTTGGTGTCACTCGGCGAACATCTTGCATCGAGACATCAAGCCCCACAACCTCCTCCTGGATAAATCAAAGCGAGTCCTCAAGATTGGGGACTTTGGCCTCACGAGGCATGCCTGCCAAAGCATCGGGCGCGCGGCCAGGTACACTTCAGAGGTGGTGACGCGCTGGTACCGGTGTCCCGAGCTGCTGCTCGGCATCGATGTCTATCACGGGGGGCTCGACATCTGGTCGTGCGGATGTGTCCTCGGCGAGATGTGCGACGCAGAGCCGCTGTTCCCGGGCGATTCGCAGATCGATACGCTCTTCCACATCTTCCGACTTCTCGGTACGCCCACCTCTGGCAAGATGGTGGGGCTCGACCACTTTAACGTTGACTTCCCCAAATGGAAGGGGCAGGACATGTCTATGTTTGGCAGACTGGGTGCATCCGGCGTCGACCTGCTCAGGTGCATGCTCGACTACGACCCGGCGACTAGGATCACAGCAGAGGAGTCGCTTCGTCACGCGTACCTGGAGCCCAGCAACGCAGGAACGGGATCCAGGAAAGAAGGTGGTGTAGCATCCCCGGCTCGCGATGTTCCTCGTCCAGTATGATCCAATCGGTGCGGGGTGGAGTCGACGGCGCCTGTGGCGGACCTTCGGGGCGCTGGCTCTGGAAGGCCGTCCTGCGCGCCTTGTCGTCGCGCAGCCGCTTGCGTAGCAGCGCCTCCTTGCGCTTCTGAAGCTTGCGCATCAAGGACGCGTTCTTGTGCACACCTCTCACCTGCCGTGTCCGACACGACGTGCTGGAGAGGACGCCGCCAAAGGAGAGGTCGTCGAGCATAGTTTTACGCTTTTATTTTGTATTCTTGAGAGGGATCGAAACGCTCACGCATGCGATTTTGCCAAGATTTGAGTTGAGCATTCTAGAGGCATTCTCGAGGGCATAGAATGCGATTCCGAGCTTAACTCGATTTTGGCAAAATCTTGGTATGTGTGCGGTGGGTATGTGTGCGGTGGGTGGACTTTCTGTGTGTATCAGATGCTAGCGGTTGCTGCGATCGACGCGTCCGGGGCGCCACCGACGCCGAGTGCGAGGCCGTTGTGCTTGTGCTGGGATTCAGAAGTCCTTGAGCGCCATCCGAGGTCCCTTTGCAGCCTTCTTTCCATTCACGGCGCGACCGATGCGGGCCGCAGAGGCAGCGACGTTCAGCGCAACGGGCGAGAAGCGCTGCCACTTGTCCATCATTTCGATCAAGAGCGAGACGTCCGCCGTGGCGTAGTCGACGAGTGACTGCGGCAGCGGCCGGTTGATCCAGACCTGGTAGCTGCCGCCATGCTCCGGCGCAAAGGCGAGTAGTCCTGCCTCCTTCGTGGTCTTGATCTTGGCTGCGCGGCTGCTGTCGCCCTCGAGGAAGACACCCATCGCCTTGCTGAGGCCGTGCACGAACTTGTCTGGCGAGCATTGCTCCGAGTCTTGGCGCTTGCAGCTGGCGATCTGGACATCGTAACAATTTTGCAGGCGGACGCCGAACTGCCCAAACAGCGCGTCGGCGTCTCCTCTCCCGTCGTATACGACTTTGAGGACGTCTCTGCTCTCCAGCACCCCTTTGAGGCCGCCGTCGTCAAAGGCGACCTTTCCGAGGGCCACGACGTCGACCAGCCACGTCTTTTCGCCGTCGGACAGCTGGACGAGGGCGAGGCGACCGTTGCGGCACAAGTCCACTCCTTCGGCGTCGAACGCGACGGTCTTCTTGGTTTCCATCAGCCACGCCGCCAGCTGCCTGACCCCGGCCTCCGTGTCGACGAGGCCGCCGGGCGGGGGCTCAGAGGGAGGCACCGAGGGAGGCTCGGAGGCCGGCGGCGCGGCCTCGGCGTCTGCAGCGGCCGGCGGCGCGGCCTCGGAGACCACGAGTGAGTCTACGGCGCCGCACAGGGTGTCCATCGCGAGGCTCGCTCGTGTGCCACGCTGCTCGACACAGAGCGCCCGTGTTAGCGGGTCACGCAACGCGCTTACCACGTGCATGAAGGCGCGCTAGCGCGCATTGGGTCGCGCGCGCGTAGGCACACGGGCAGAGGCAAAGAGGCTGCACCACGGGGTCTCGAGACAGGGTCGGGCGCAGGTGGCGTCGAGCGGCGTGCGGTGCACGGAGGGCGGGCTCGAGATGCGCGGATGTGCTCGCGAGGCCGGGGGGCATGCGCGGCGGGGCGCAGCGGAGGGCGTGAGCGCAGTGGCAAGCGAAGATCGCCTGTTTTTTTTTCGCGAGTTTTGTCTGCAAAGTTCCGCGACTTTTCGTTTCCATGAGATTTTTGGGTATTCACAGCAGAGTTTCGGACACAATCACCTTTTCAGCAGCAATGTTCGCGCTTCCTATGCGGCGCGCTTGCGTGCCGCTGGACACGGGGGGCGGACCTGGCGCGCTGGTTGGGGCGTAGGTGCGTATGTGAGCGCGGGCGAGGATGGTAGCTTGCGGCGCCGCTTCGTCAAGACTGGCGCCGAAATTTGTGCGCATCACATCGCTCCTCTTTGCGCATGAAGTAGGCTCGGCGCTTGCTTGTCACGGGGACTCGGCTCATCCAGATGGCGGGGCAGCCCGGTTTCGGAGTACATCAGAATGTCTGCAGCGCTCTTGTTCAGCCCCGCGGCCATGGCCTTGCAGTGTCCAAACATGGACCTCTCGCACATCTCGTGCAGATGGCAGACCATATTATATCTTTAGTCGTAGACACTCGTGCCGCCCCGCTTTCTCGGACGCGAAAGACGCGGACGACATCTTCAACATCCTGGACAAGCTCAAGGAGGACTACGGCATGGGCGACGACGCGGAAGAGTTCCTCGACCGCCCCGCCTTCTCCGACGCGAAAGACGCGGACGACATCTTCAACATCCTGGACAAGCTCAATAAGTACGGCGTGAAGAACGTCAATGCTCTTAAGCGCTTCAAGTCGAGATGACCTTTGCCAAGTCCAGATGGAGAGAAGTGCTTTCCTTTTAGATAGATAACGCTCCAGGCATAGAGAGGTCAGTCTTGACACGTTTGTAATCCTATACGTCAAACGAGGATTTGAGTGTGTCGCCGTGTGCGCCTGCGTCGCCCTCGCGCTTGCTGTCGCTGCTCGTGAATATAAAAAAAAGGAGTCAGATTTATTGTCGGGATTGTATCGGCGCATGCCCAAATTTGCATTTACTCCCGAAGGTTTGGTTGTCGATGCATCATCGGCTTCATATGATACAGAATTCTTGTGTTGCTCATGTGCACAACCCCTCGTCTTCGTACGATCGTCTAACAGGAGTGAAGCGCATTTCAGGCACAGAGAAACAAACGACAATTGTGAGAATTCTGCATTGACGCAGGACATGAAGACCGTTGATTCACCAGCCGCAAAGCGCCCGATGACAGAGTGGCATACCGCGTGGCAAAAGCTTGGCGAAGCCGTCTGTCCAGGTAGATGTGAAGTTTACGGAATCGGCGACGACATCCGACGTCCGCGCGATCTTGGTGCCAAAGATGCGAACGCGATGGTGGAGATACAGCACTCTCCAATGAGCAGTGAGGAATATGACGGCCGTAATGCGGGCGTGAACTGCGCCACTTGGATTTTCGATGCGACGAGCGAGAGCATCGAAAAATACAAGTTTGGCGAAATCTGGTTTTGCGAAGATCGGTATCGCAAACGATACAAGACCGACAACAAGTGTCGCGTGCTATTCCACTGCGCGGATGGCAACCTTTATCAGTCAGAATGCGACGATGCAGTCGACATAGAGGTCGACCAAGAGAGGAGATATGTGCGAATACTCAAAGCGATGGATGCAGACGCGAGAGACGCGGTAAATGCATTCTTTGGTGATGTATGGCCTTTGAAAGACTGGAACGGCGCTCCAGACTTCCAGCCCGCCTCGCCGATTCAGTCTCCCATTCGAGTCCTGAGTGAAGCGGGGCGGCGCGAAGTCGATGCGCACCATCGGCATTATATGTACCGCTTTCCGACTGCGCCACGCACTGTCGTCTCGGCCCCGCCTGGTGCCGGAAAGACAACCGCCATTATCGAAATGATGCGGCGTTGGCAAAAACGTGCGTTGGTGATCACATTCAACAAGGCAACTCAAGAGACGATGCAACAACGCATCCGAGAAGCCGGGCTCACTACGATGGCGGATGCCAGAACAATCGACAGCCTCTGTTGTGAGGCATCTTCGCCATCCCTCATGAAATGGACCGATTGGGAACTTTGCAACGAGTTTTGGCCCAAATCTGCATTGACGAAATTCGGAAAATACGGCGGCGGTCGACGTGCATCAAACATCATCGACTTTCGGTTTCGACACCCTCGTGCAAGCGTTAGTATTTGCAAGCAGCACCGGAGACTTGCAGTGAAAGGCAGCGATTGGGACGCCGGATTCGCCACATATCCGATGCAACGAATCGTGCAGGGTTGCAAGACTCACGCTGCGTGCCGGTATGTGTGCGATCAACGACGATCCCTTCGTCCAAAACTGGACGCTTACGACGTTATTCTCGTGGATGAAATGCAGGATCTCATCTCTGCGCAGGAACAGCGCCTTCTCTTCCAGACGTGCAAACCCGTCGTGTTGGTTGGAGATCTTATGCAGGCCATCAACAACTATCGCGATGATCCGCCCTGCACGGAATGTACTTTGGAGCGGGAAGATGCGCCTTCCTTACCGTGCGCAATCGAATGGTACGGCACCTGGCGTCTTGACGGATTCACTGCGAGATTCATCGAAGAGAGGTTTGGGCGTCGCATGTATTCTTATCGCGCATGCGACGAGACGGCCGAGGTCTACTGGAAAGACGAGCTGGTGTACGAAAAGACACTCGTCATGTGCCGCTACAACAAGCATGTCATCGAAACGGCGATACATTGTCCGTCGATGCGCATTGTAAGCGGCGAATCGTTGGCAGATCGTCTCAGGAACGCGTCGAAGGACACTTCCATGCTGACACCTATGGCAAAGTATGCGCAAGAATTGGATGCCAACGGGAATCTGAACGAAGTTTGCGAGATGCTGCGCGATCGCAGCATCAAGCTTGCTGACGTCAAGGACACAGCGGCGGTGACTACCGTCCACCAAGCAAAAGGGTTTGAGTACGACCACTGTGCTGTTCACTCAGACTTGTTATCGCCCGAGAACGAGGACGAACGAAACATCAGCTTCGTCGCCTTCACCCGCCATAAGAAATCATTGGTCGTGATGGATGACAGACACATATGACCCAGAAGACTCCATTCGGCGTGATGGCCATGAGGTTGCACCGAACAGGGCGCGTAGATGCTGCATGCGCATCCAACTCGCATCGGCAACCGAAGCCGAATCTGTGTTCTTTCTCCAGTCCACAAGTTCTCTAGCACAGTTCTCTAGCATTGTCCCTACGACTCTCACCATACACGCACGCTCGAGGTATAAACCTGATACATGTCTACAACTACCAAGATGCATTTATTTTCAAGTGAAGATCGATCTACGGCTGTCCTCGGGGAGCATCGCATTGTGAGCGGCGAGCGCGCTGCAAATCTGAGTTCAAACCGGCAGCGCTTTCGTCGAAAAATGGAGAATGACCTGCCTCGCGTCGAGCAGATGGCGTCGACAGTCTCGAGCCCGGAGCAGAACCCATGTGAGAATACAAAGGCGCCCTGTCCGCCAAAGGCACGGTTGTACTTGGCGGCGGTGACGCCAAGCGTACCTGCCGGCTGCCACTTTTGCTCGCGCATGATATATGCACCGTAAAAGTTCTTGCAATCTATCCAGAAGGAGATAGCTTTAGAAACGGCGCGTAGTTCCCTTTCCACGAGGTCGGATTTAATTGCAAAAGCCTACGACGTCACCAGTGGCCAGCTGGACGTTGTGCTGTGTGATCGAGTGGATCGAAGGACTGGCGAAGGACTGGCGTCGGAGCTCAGCGGAAGCAGCTTGCTGAAATGGCAGCTGCATTGCTGCACGATCACAATGGCCCGACTCGTCTGAGCATGGGTTGGCAGCAAAAAAAAAATCGGTCTAATTATACATGTGGAATTACGTTGTGGCAGCTATGGTCGGCGTGCCGATCACGGTGCTGTACCTCCTCTCCATCGTGTGCATCGCGGCATTTCCGGCCAGCTTTGCCTGCTACAGCTACGACACATTTGGTTTCCTCGTAAACGGCATCATCGGCATCGTCGGGTTCGTCTTCTACATGCTAAACGCCGCGGTCACGGGCGAAGTCACACCGATGGACGAGCTGCTGCACTGTCCAAACGATACGTGTGCCAAACGCGACCTCATCGTCCTCTACGCGGTGATCTCGTCGGTTCGGTTTCTGTCCTGGTACGCCGAGTTCTTCATCTCGTTTGTGTACATACTCTTCTGTCTGCGCTACGCCGTCGCCATGACGTTGCTGCGATATGTGACGCATAGCTTCACCGCCGCCACGTCGATCGTCACGCTCTGCCTCGTGAGCCTTCGCCGATTCCCGCACGACGAATTGTACGGCAGCAGTCTCGTTGTCCCGATCATCATCCAGTTGCTGATCTTCTTCTACACACTGCTCTCCTTCCTGCTGATACGTTCATCTCGGCTCTACAGACGATGCGACGTCACGCTTCAAAAGTCGCTTCGTGTCTCCCGACACCTCGTGCAAAAAATAACTGTGCACGTCAAATGGAGCAGCTCGCGTATCTGATATTCGTCCTGATTGTGTGCATCGTGTACACCGGCTGGGTGCGACGAGCCAAATTATACGGCCGTCGCCTTCGTCTCTTGCGAGAGAACTGCAAACTTGCTGCTGCTCAAGAGGTGGACAAGGTGGAGAGAAAGACGGACGGCATCACGACAATCGTCATCGACAAGGCGAAGGATGCGAGTCTGCTTCCCGGCAGCGAGGATGACGACGTCTCGATCTGGACGCAGAGCAAGTCGACAAAGGCCAACGAGATTGCGTTTCTGCATGTCCCTGACCTGCAAAACATAAGCTCTCACATGGTCGCCGTCTACAAGATAGAAACCCCCGCGTTTGCCTACCTCACTTACATGACGACATAGATGCGGCGGCGGCTGGGCAGACCGACGGCGTCGCGCCGTCGATGTCTGGCTTTACAGGCCCACGACACGAAATGTGCGGATCTCCATCGCCGACGGTGACGGCAAACTGGGCGGCCGCACGCTGGCCAACGGTCCGCATGAGAGCTCACGCCACCGCTGCGAAGATTGCCATCGCAAGGGCTGCCGGGTGCTCTTGAGCACCTGCCAAGACGAGCGAGAACGCGGGCGCCGCTGTTGCGCGAAGCAGAAAGGCCAATCAGGGCGTCTCGACTGGCACTCTTTCACGCTAACAGGGACTCGTCGGCAGGTTGCACGCGGAAGAGCGGCTTCTCGTGCATGACAAGTTTGAAGTCAGTATCGTCTTGCACGTGCTGCTGCAGCGCGGCAAGATCCAGCGTGGCATCCGCGCGATGCTCGACGATGAGCCCGTCAAATATGAGGCTGTGAACGTTCCACCCGTCTTGCAATAGCCAGCTCCGCATCGAGAGCAGGATCTGGCACTCGAGCTGCTGCGCGATCTTGGCGAATGCGCCGCGATTCGCGGCTTCGTTCTCTCGGCCTCGACGACGCTGTGACTCCCTCTCCTGGCCAGCGATGTGGGCAAATCGCTTCGAGCTGAGCAGCACGCGGCGAAGATCGAAAATCTCACTCTGAAGGCGAACGACGTGCGGTGATCGGGGTCCGAAGTACATGTTCTGCTCCTTCAGCCAGGCGTCGTACGACCCGCCGTACAAGATGCGCATGAGCAGCGGCTTGCACGTATGCTTCCGATACCCCGGATACCGTTCGGCATCAGTTGGAAGCATGTGCCGGTCAGCGATCAATTCGATGAAGTCGTCGCGCGCCGTGTACAGCATCCGCATCGTATCGAGCTTCAATGGGCGCACCCCTGCATCGTGCTCCGCCCACGTGTGGTACGATGCGCCGACTTGGTACATGATGCTGACGTGGCAGTTTTCTATGTCGATGTCGTGCCCCCACTTGCCCATGAGGAAGGGCCGCAGCGCGTTTGGCATACCTTGTCCGCAAATGTACGAGTAGTCCACGGCGTTCCACTTTGGTCCCTGATATGCGCGGCAGTGCATTCGCCCTCCCCCTGTCTCTTATACACATCTCCGAGCCCACGAGACAGGCAGAAATCTCGT
>OJEA01000038.1_pt1 | contig 27773 bp, 26 predicted proteins | sample 1593051 | NCBI WGS metagenome assembly OJEA01 (sample SAMN05416699, study PRJEB24817) | seawater metagenome | isolation source: Sea water | place: Canada:Atlantic | collected 2013-07 | reverse complement strand
GATGAGGGGCGCTCCACAACAAGCCGCCTCCCGAGAGGCCTCGCACCAGCAGAGCAGAGGCTGGATGCAGTCGGTATCGCAGTCGCAGTAGTCGAAGCCCTCTCCGCAATAGACGATGAAAGGCGGCACGCTCGGCGCTTCCTGAGAGGGCGGCATACTTGGCCCGGGCGAGAGCTCCGCCAATGCACGGCTCGTCGCCTGCCCAATCGCACGCAGCTCGCTCGTATGCGAACACTCCCACGACACGAAACTGTACCCCGCGCCGCCCAAGGCGCACGTCGTCTCCGATGTTGGACAACAGACCCCGTCCATGTTCAACAATCCAAAGGGGGGATCGCGCAACCAAGGCATCGTCTCGGATGTGATGAGATTCACGCGGTCCGCGTGTCGCTCTGTGATCCACGTGGCGTAAAGAGTGTACTCCGAAAAGCCGGACATGGGATGCTCAGCCGGAATGGCTTTGAGCACCTCGTATGGCCACTGATCGGGTGTGTCCTTCTCGATGTGGCCGACGAGTTCCCGAAGAATCTGACGGTTCCACACCTGCCACTGCGTGACGAAGGATAGGTTGCTTCGCGGGGCGATTCCGGTCAGCGTCTCCGTCGAGGAGATGTACCCGGGAGGGACGGAAGGCAATGAGGACTTGGATTTGCTGTGCACAAAGTAGGCGGGCGAATCGAGAACGCCCCCAGACAGCATCGGGAAGCGACTGTCGGCGTCCATCGCCGGCGGAAAGTCGCGCAGGGCGATCGTGTCGCCATCCCACATGTAGAATGTGTCCGAGACGTGCGGATTCGTTAGCCCCATGTGCATCTTGTAGATCTGCTGCAGGTACCAGCCCCGCCTCGACAACGGGACTTTCTTGGCGGTCAGCATCGCATCCACCAACGCCGAGTCTAGGCTGGGAAAGATATTACGGAAGTCTGTGCAGACGACGCGAAGGGAACTCGGTGGGGAGTAATCGACGCACGTATCCAATACGACATGGATCTTGCGTGGCCTGACGTGACGATCGAGGCTCGCAATCGCGGCGTCTGCTACGCAGGATGCGTTCGGAAAGAACATGACGACGTCATGCTCTTGCCGCGGCCGGGTCGATGCCACGGGACCGGCCTGCACACAGGCGTCGACGCTGCGCGACACGCGGTCCGTCCCACTCCTGTCCCAAAACGAGAGGCGCGAGTTGGGCACCTTTCTTCGGTCGAGGCTCTCCAGCTCCTTCACAAGCTCCTCGAAGGCGCCGCCTTGCCATACGAACTTGTCTCTTTGCGCGAGAATGCTGCGTCGCACAGCCTGTATCTCTTGCTGCGAATAGGTGAGGAGATACGGAAACAGGCTGGACAGCTCGTCTTGTGGCCATTTGATCGCGATCTTCGTCCAGTCGATTCGGGACGACCAGGGCAGCTGTATGTGATCGGAAAGGATAACGGGGATGCACCCTGCGATGAGAGCGTCGTAGAGCCGCAACGTCCAGCTTGTGCTTCCGGGTGGGCAGAGGCAAAAGTCCGAGAGAGACATCTCCTTCAGATACTGCGGCGTCGGCACGACGGTGTCGGAGAAAATGACGCGCTGCTTCTTGTCCCTGGCGGAAACGGGCACGTCCGACCGCGCGTGCTGCCAGCTCACATGTCTCGGCATGCGAAAGGCGCGTATGGCCTCCGAAAGCGCCAGCCGGACGCCTTCGCTGTAGTCGTACTCGTCGGGTCGACCGCTCTGGAATGCACCACGAAAGAAGAGGAACGTGGGACGGACAACAGAATGGTGCGATTCGTTCACGAGCCGCGCCCACACGTCTTCCGGATAGTTGGAGACGTTGCGGTAGCCAGGAATGACAATGTCCCGGTCGCCTCGCACATACGACTTTCGCATATCCCCTTCTGGCGTGAGGAAGATGGAGTTGCCGATGTAAGACTTCCATTCTGGAAAGATGGATGGGCCTCGGCCGGAGGCGAAGGTCCAGACGTGGTCGCGTCCATTGTGCCGGTCGAACCATCCATGCTGCTTCATCCACGCGATCGCCGCCTCAAACTCGTCTTCCGTTTGATTGAACGTGGATGCAGCCCGCTTGTGAAGCGTGTAGCGCACGACCCCCGGGAAGGGAACGATGAAGAGATTCGCCTTCTCGGCCTGCGGCTCAAAGTACTTGCTGCTGCGAAACAGGCTGGGGATGACGTATTCGGTGGCGTACTGCTCGTAGCCGGACTCGTACCGTTCGTACGGCTTCTTTCCGTGGCCAAGCTTCAGCCCGCCATACAAGCTACTCGGCAAATCGTAGACATGTACTCGAAGGGCAGACGTCATTCGTTGGAATTTGCGACCAAAAAATTTCTGGCCATATCGGCTTTTTCTTCCAAGTTGATTCTGAGACTATCCGCAAAATTCGATCCGCGAGTGAGTTTTGATTTGTCAGTCACAAGAATTGCAAAGGTTGTACAACGAAGGTAAGATTATGGACGATACGTTGATTCGGCACCCCAAATTTGGAGAAGACATAATGTATCGCGTCATAAAAAATCACATTAATTTGAAATATGTTTAGTTTGATGGGCACTTCGAGGAGTCATAATGGCCAGCAGGTGAAATTGGGTTTGCTCGCAACAGAATGACGTGCTACAGTTTTACAGCGAGGGCAACTTATCGGATAATTTATCTGTGATGAAGTATTTCTTTTCCGTCGACGTCCAAAAGTGTCCCTGATACGATATGTGCATAACCGCTTTTCCATGATTTGTGAAATTTTAAGATATCGTGTTTTAGTGCGTAATCGTATTCATCGTCATCCGTCTCATTCAGGGCGAACAATTGCTCGATGTCGGCGGTAGCAACTTTTTGGTCGTACGTCACTCTTGGTCTCCCAACGAGGAGAACCTCGTTTTCCATACCATGCATTGGCAGAACACGCGTCCCTTTGGGAAATGTTGTGCAGTAGAGAACAGAGTGGCTGTGTGAAAACGTCTGATTTTGGTTGGGCGTTGCGTTATGGATTAAATGTGTAGAGTAATACGAAGCACGCGCCGGTGATGTGCTCCACGATGTTATGCAGTCTCCGATGTCGCACGATACCACCTGCAGATCAGCTTCCGTGGTTTTGTCAGCGGGACGAATCTCGCCTCTGTACAGAGTCACCGGCTTTTCAAGCGTGACGCCGCATTTTCTTTCTAAGCCCTTTAGGTCTTCGACAATGTCACTGCCAAGAGTATTCTTTTCAAATCTATGAGATGTGTACTTTTCCATAACCTCCTTATCTTGCGTGGATAGGTCACCGACGATCTTCAACAACTCCGTGTGCAAATGATTGAATCTTCGGGTTGACCAGACAAGAGGTAATTGTTCGAAGCTGCTTCGACGACACATACTTGATGTTCTTGTTCACCGGCGGGAAGGAGAGGTAGGCCATCGCCGACGCTCGGCCGAAGTACCCGTCGAGTGACTCGTCAGCGTTGTTGCCGTTGCCTACCACCGAGTGCGGGTCCCACGCGTTCATGAAGAGCGACTTCGCCGCTTCGTCCTCCTCGCAAATAGACGGCACTCTCCCGTACTTTTCGCAAGGGATGCCTTTGCAAAATTTTTGCAGCGTCGTCATCGTATCATCGCCTGGATTGCCCATCATGCCGAGTTGTTTTGGGCGGCTCCCCTTGGGTAACTGGTCGAGCGCCATCTTGAGCGCCGGCATGAAGTAGTTATTGATGTAGTTTTCGCAACCATTCGGGAATTTCGCGCAGAAAGCGTCGCCGCCGAGCAAGCACAGCACGACGGTGGACAACGATTTGAGCTTCGCGCACGCGAAGACGAGCAGGAAGACGTCGCGCAGCTTCTCTTTCAGCTCCTCCTTCTTATTCTCCTTAACCTTCGCACCCTCAATAAAATAACGGTAGTCTGGTTGGCTTTCGTCGTCAAACCCAAAGCCCACCGAGTTTATCACGTGGGCCAACAACCCGTTGGCGTGATTCATAGGCGTGAGCGTGTAGACCGCGATGTTGGGCGGCAAAGAATTGGCCGTATAGGCCGTTCGGTAGCCCGAAATACGGTAGTCAAATTCTCGTTGCAGGACATCTTCATGGTATCCATTCTCCCCCATCCCGATGTTGACCGGCTCTCGTTCCTTCGCCAGCTTCCTTACCAGATACTCGCGAGTGTCGAGGCTAAGCACCTCCACTTTCTCGGCGAGCTTCATCCACGCGGGGGAGCCCACCATTTCGAGGCTCCATTTTGGCGGTGCGTAATCATCCACGTACGCATCGCGCAGCTTGTTTGCATTTTCTTTCGCCTTCTTGGCGGCAGCCTTGGCGGCCTCTTCATGACGCACCTTACGTGCACGTTGCAGACTCTCTGCATCCCTCACCTCTATTTTCGTATACCCATTTGTCTCGAACGTCACGAAATTGTTGGTGAGTTTCATCACGAGAGAACCATTATCAGTACTGGTAACTGCGCACATACCTTCTGGAATCTTTTGCATGATCGCACTGTATAAGGTTTCCCACTCCGCGGATTTGACGACTTCTTGCAGAGATTCCTTTTCAAATCTGTATAGAACCTTTCCTGTATGTTCAGTGCGCTGCTTGTCCGAAGCAAAGGCTTCAAAGTCGTTAAGTGCCTGATCTAAACGAAGGTCATATATTTTTTTCTGATCTGTGAAACTGTCTTTCAGTTTGATCCAGTCATTGGGGAAGCCCGCCGCCGCGACCTCGGCCTCGGCCGCCCTCCTCGCCACTTGGCTGCTCGCCCCACCGAGCGAGGAGCAAGCGCGCGTCAAGCTAGACAGCGTGGTGCTACAGCCGTGGAACGAAGAAACAACCTGCGAGTTTTACAATTATACGCACATATATGAAAGCGACTTTTGCTCCCCCTTTGCAATCGCCCGGACAAGCCGCTGGGTGCTTGCTGAGGCCACGCGGCGCGCGATCGACTGTGCTGCCAAGGTGAACACAGACTGCGTACTATCGCCAGAAGTCGGCCTCGCGCTGCCGGCCGCCTTTGTATACGACGGCGACGCGGGCCTTCGCCTCTTGCTCGCGCCGCAGCTCTTGCCAGTGGAATCACCGGCGAAGCGCATCGCGCTCCTCTCGCCGGAGACCGGGGCGCGCAGCGGCGTAGAGCACGCGTTTAACGCGACCGTGCTCGCGCAGTTCATCGACGGGCAGACGCGCGAGCTCGTGGAGCGCGAGCTCGCGGGCTCGGAAGCCTTCTGCGTGCAACTTCTTCACGCTAGCTTTGCAAAAGAGTGCTGGGAGGAGCTGGCCTAGACGTAATGTGAGTCTAACACCAAGCAAATGCACGACTTGCTTGTGCTGGTGCTTGCAACTCTGGTCGCATGGGCCCGCGCCGCGAGAGTTACCCACAAACCCCATGTGGTTTACAGCGCGCCGGCCGTCCCGGGAGACCCGCCGTTCGCCCTCTCCGGTCCAAAGGTGGAGTGAGCCGCGAGCGCCTCAAGACGCGCTCGGTTCACGCATGCGCTGATGCTTTGCGCCTGGGGCTCCGTCTGGGTCGTTGACAGGCCTCCGAGTGCCATTGTAATAGACTTGAACCACTCGTTCGTTGTCTTCTGGTGTTAGCTTGTCCAATACGTATGCCACCTCGTAGCAGTAGCTGACAATATCAAGGTTTTCTTTTACCGAATCGGGTAGATACATTCCCGCCTTCTTCGAGTTCAAGAGCTTGCCCAGCTCCCCCACGCCGTCCTCCAGTAGCCGACTTCCGTTGCCCTGCTGTGTGTACATCCTCAGCATATAGAGCGACACATTGCGGCGTTTCGTATCCTTTAGAAGGTCGACAAACGCGTCTTTGGGCGGGTCGAGCGGGTCGAGCGGGTCGAGCGGGTCGAGCGGGTCGAGCGGGTCGAGCGGGTCGACGAGGGCGTATGTGCGGTCATGCTCGGCCACCGCAAGAAGGCCGTGCATGACACGCAGGCATGCATCGCCGAAAAAGCACATAGTTAGCTCTCCGGAGGTCCTCCTGGTAGATTCATCCCAACTATACCCGTTCGCACGAGCCGACATCTGAAACGAGAACGTGACTTTCATAAGGTTGAGGAGTGCGTCAGCCTGCTCCTGGGTTGGTGTGAGGCCCCCAAACAGGTTTTCCTCTTGTTTGCGTTCTCCGCCCCCCCATTGGTAGCAATAGTGGCCGCCAAAGTCGGCCAGGAAGACATCCAGTTGCCCATCTCTGCCTTGTCTGTATAGAACGTTCTCGGGCTTGGTGTCAAAGCACACACAACACTTATCGGTCATGCTTTTAAACTTGTTGTCCAGTTGGCCCTCTACGTTCTTGAGCCCATCAACGGTATTCAAGTACTCCCAGGCCACATTGCTGGTAAGGTCACCGTCGGCCTTGTCCATAAACAACAGAAAGCGCAACGTGCCCCATGTATGATCATTCCATGTCTCAGAGTCTGCATAGAATGCGAAGCTATTGGGAGTGCCAAGCATGTTAACCACGCCAACGCCGACCCCGTCTGCCATCACGCTTGCCACCCTCGCCTCCTCCAGACAGTCATCCTCAAATTTCCTCCTTAGCACACTGTTCTCGCTTTCCTCCATCTTCGCTGTCATTTTGGCAATACACGCCTGTACCTGGTTGAAGTACCTGTGCCCCAAGAGTGGCCCCAAGAGTGGCCCCTTGGAATCTGCCTGGTGTTGTGATTCAGCCATCTCGTCGTGAAGGGCTAGCATCCCAATACTTTGAGAAATGGCATGTCTTCAGTGCCGCTGTCTTACGGGTGCCGTCTGGAAGGGTGACAATGACCTCAACGACCGTCGAATATGACCCGCTTCCAAGGAGGCCTTGCGATCCACCGAGGAATGCCTTCTCGTACATTCCACGTATGCTATCCTCGTTGCCAATGGCGACATCGGCCCACAGCTCCGACTGAGAGCCACACCCAATCTTCAGGTTAAGAAACGGCAGCCGCCCAAGGCGGGCATCGACGTCGGCCACCCGGCGAGACATGCCCGCCTTTCTCAGTTGACAATTTAAGCTGATATGTTATCGCAGATGGTCATGCGTTCACCAACGTGCCGTGTGCGCGAACAAGGTCTTCAACTGCCCACGCTGCGGCGTGCGCATGGACCGCGACGTCGCCGGCGCGCGCAACAACTTCTTCGCCGCGTACGGCCGGGCGCGCGGCATCGGATGGGACGGGCTCACGCACTGAGCCCGTCCTGCATGCGGGGGGCCACGCTAGCCTCCAGCATTTGCAGCAGGGCATCATGCAACGCCCAGGACGGGTTGGACATCGTGTACCCGTCCTGGGCGTAGAGCAGCACGCCGTCCCCAAAGCCAAGCAATTGCATAGCGAATTTCATCTTCGATTCGTCGATGCTGCCAGAGTTGTTCTTGCTCTGCATCATCGTAAACTCTGGCGAATTGACGCCAAAAATGGTAGTCACTCTACCGTAGACTCGCGACGCACGCGCCGAAGGGATAAAAACCGGCTCGGGAGAGATGGTAGGCAGCGCTCGGTAGTCCACGTTGGTCGCGCTCGTATACATTTGCGGCATGCGCGCGGCGACCACCATATGCTTCGAGTGCGTGTTCGTCGAGATCGCGGCGTCGACGCTTGAGTAACCGCCCTCGTTTCCAATCGCGGCGTGCGGATCCGCGCAGTTTGTCACGGCGAGGATCGGACCGTTCTCGATTGGCGCGAGGGCGTCGACAATGCTGCCGCCACGGAAGTCAATTCTCAGACGCACACAGGCGTGCTCGATGCGCGTCATCGCCTCCGTGTCGTCGCCGTTGCTGAATGGTAGCTCCAAGATGCTTACGCGATTCGCGGCGTTGTGGACCATCGCGGCGTTGTGGACCATCGCCTCGAGGGCCTGCGCGATGCCCTGCAGGCGGAGCGAGGGCAACCGGGCTTTTGTGGTATCATCGAGGTTTTCGCAAAAGAAGCCGAGACCTGCCTTGAGAAAGCGAAAGTAGGCTTTGCGGTTCGCCGCGCTCGCCATCTGATTTGCACATTCGAAGGCCTGCACAAATTCGAGGCGAAAGCCCCGCTTGAGTTGCTCCTCGCACATGCGACCGCTGAGCCCGAACCACGTGACCTCCATCGGCGTGGAGGGAGATGACGGGGGGTCCTCCTCAAAAAAGGCGCGGTAGCACATCTGACGCCACACTTGAAAGTGCGCCGGCGGCAAGGTGGGGTAGAAGAAGAGGCCGCCCGTGTTAAAGTGGTCTTGCTGCCACTGGAACCCCGACTGGTCGATGAGGATAATATGACCCTCGCGCCCGAGGAGGACGCCGCCGTAGCCCCCATAGCGATGGCACTCGACGATCGAGGCCACGATCGAGCACTTGACCAGGCAGCGCAGGATGCGAACGGCGAGAAACCGATCGTCATCAGCAAGGCCCGGGTAAAATTGCGCGTCGTTGATGATGCCGGTGACATTCGCCACCTCGTTGCGCGCAAGCACCTGCAAATGGGACGGTGTTAGCGCGGTCGCGTCGATTCGAGTGACGGTGTCGGTGTAGGCATTTTGCACTGTCTGTCCGTGCAGAATGGGTCCAAGCACGTCGTAAAAAGCGGTCGTCACAGCGTCGGGCGTGAAAATCGTAATCGGTAGGGTCGTGACAGCCTCCGACGGCACCTCGCCCGCCGTCCAGGCGGCGACCTTGTGGACCACAATGTCGGGGTTCGAAGGCGGTGGCGTGGGCGCCGGGGCCGACGGCGCTGCAGGGCTTGGGTCGTCGAACATGACGACGTCCCGCTTCCAGCGGTCTAAGATATCGCGCGGCGCGTTCTGAACGTCCTGCGCGGCGTTCCATTCCCACCCGCCGAACCGGCTCGCAAAGCCGGCGGAATAGTGCCTGTGTGGCAGCCGGATCTGCCAGTTGGAGCCTTGGTGTGGTCGCACTTGCGCTTGGGTCAGGACGACACGATACCCCTCCCAGGAGCAACGGATGTCGCCCGGTCGCACGGGCCGAGCCGGGGTCTCGCCCAGGATCCTCGCTGCAACCGACGGGTCCATCCGCTCGCCAGTGTTTGGCCAGGTTGGGTCGTGTCGGCGCGTGCGCACCCAGGCTTCAATGGAGGCGCGTTTGTAGTGGAAGATCCGCCCATCGTCCATCTTGTGCGTGAATACGTCCCGCGGGTCTTCGATGCACTCGAGCGTAGTGGTGTCGTACACACCCGTGCCATGAGGGCACTGATCGTAATTCTCGTCTTGCAAATTGTACTTGCGGATGAGCAACAGCTTTTGTCCGTGCGTGTCGTTGTACGCAATCTGTCCTGTGGTCCGCCACCATCCTTCGAGAAAGCATCTCAGCGCGGAAATCTGGTGGAGACGCGCATCTTGAGGCAGGCCGTCGACCAGCAGCGCAAAACTAAAGGTCGTCTGCGCGCGCTGCATGGCCAGTTTCATCTCTGAAACGGTGTTGATCTGCTGTCTATTCGGTCCGACGCCCACAAAGCCCACGACGCGCAGCGCGTCGCTCCCCGCACCGCGCACCAACCCGGTCCCATGGGTCCGATAGAAGAGCTTGTCGTGCTCCACGTAGACCCAATCGAAGACCAGGGCCAGCAGCGTCAGCTGCTGATCCGAGGTCCCGGCGCTCCGGAGAGCAAACGGCTTTGAGGGCTGCCGCCCGTGTCTGTCGAGGGGGGCGAGGATACCAAAAGTCTTTAAGAGGTACAGACCCAAGTCGTCGTCGCCAAACTCCGGATTCTCGCGTTTAATGTCAGAGAGCTCCGCGCGAAGCTCCACCAACGTGAGGCCTCTCGGATCGGGCGAAGATGCGCTGCTCGACCCGGTTTCTTCGGACCCGGGTTGTTCGAACATCATGCCGATCTGCTTCGAACAACCCGGTGTGGCGGAGCCACGTGGGTGTGGAGCGGGTCGAGGCTGCGGCTGCTGCTGGCGCGATGCCGATCTCGGCATCACTGGCTCTGTAAGTTGACGCAGCGGAGTGATGCGTAGGCACGGCGAAGCGGGTCGACACAAAGTTAGGCGCGGGGCAGATGGACCCGCCGCAGCGGGTGCAGGTAGGTGCCGCGCAACGCAGGGCGCATGTCGGAGCCGGCTAGACGGAGCGGGACGCTGGGACGTGCGTTTACCGTACTCGTTCGCCAGCTCCTCTTTCGAGGAATTGCATCGGACAGGCGATCGGACCTTCGACTGGTCGGTTTTACAACGAGCTTGCAGAATGCGGTACGGTGTCTCTTTACAATCTCGCTGTGCGAATTCGCACAGCTTTCTTGCCAACTCACTCTTTGTCATGGGTGGTTTAAATGTTCCGTTCCGATCGAGTTTGCGCAAGTCTTTCATCGAGAGGTAGCTCCATGCTTTATCTGGACAATTCGATGGACGACTCATGTTTCTACTATGGAAGGAAAAAGTCAAACGTCGTCTTCGGCGTAGTTGGGCCTGTCGCGTCGGTATGGGTCGTTGGAGCGCATCCTTTTGGAGACGGTAGCCGACATGGCGCCCGGCTCCATGTGCCTACAGGCGGAGCAGAACGTCCAGGCCGATCGACCGACGCCCAGTGGATGCAGACATTGAGGACAAGTTGGGCGCCGCTTGCTCGTCTCCCAAATGTCACCTTCCCACTCGATCTGCCGCCAGTCGTCCCTGCCGCGTCGGAGTAGATCCTCGTGGAGAACAACCCCCGGATTGTCGTCGAAGACGATGCCAAACCCGGCATCGGCGCACGGCATCCAGCTCTTGACGACTGCTTTCGCCGATGTGGCACCACGCCGCATTTCGATCCTCGCGCCAAAGAGATCACACGCTTCTCGGGCGAAGGCGACCGTGGACTTGTCCATCCACGCGGATTCGGCCGTGCTCGTCGGCACCTTTGACTTCGCAGTCCTCTTCTCGTGCTGCGCGCAGAGCCAATTCTGCACGGCGGCTTCAACCGGAGTCGAAAACCCGCACGAACGGTACACACCACGCTTCACGAACCAGGGATTGAGGACGCCCTTCTTCCTGTCGAACATGACATTCCGGAACCCCGACTTCAATCGGGAGCACCGTTCCAAATCACGCTTGTGCACGCCTCTCATTTTTTCAAATTTCGAAAAAGAACAAGTTTGAAAAAAAAAAGCACGTCGTCGCACGCGGCTCTTTTGAAGACAAGAGCCAGCATGGTGAAATACTTGGATGCAGGCTCGCGACGAACTCGAGCACGATGCAAAACTCAAGAAAGGGCACCGATCTGTACGAAAGCAGGCGAGCATCTTCGAATCACAGGGAAGAAGAGCGACAGCAGGAGAGGAAGAACTGCATGCCAAGGTCGCTTGCTACCATCCATGGCTCGTAACGTGGGCACCAATCGCAGTCGATAGCGAACTGAATCGTTCTGACATATCTTTTTTACATTCTGATATCAAATGGTCACACCAGACATCACACCAAGTAAATTGTTGGAACACAAGGATTATAGTCACAAGGACATCGAAACCGTTCCCGACGCCAGGAGCATTTTGAAACTGTTAGATCGTGGAAAAGAATGCGAAAATGAGGTTGAATTACAACTTCTTAAGGTGTGTGTCGCCAATGTTCTAAATGATCGTACGCAAACGCAACAAAGATACGGAGATACTTGGCCTGTTTTTGAAAAAGTCGATGCATTGGGAGTGGCAAGAAGAATATTTCAAAACCGACAGAGACGAGTCCGAGTCGAAGAAATGGATCGAGTGTGGAAACAAGAAAAGAAATTGTACGTCAAATTACATGTAGCGAGTCCTGATTTCAATGGAAAAGAGGCTCATGTGATTGCGATCAACGCGACTCACGCAATGGTAATCACGTCACCAAACAATGGTAAATCAATTTTAGTCAAAAAGGATAAATGTGAAATCATCGAATACAAGGATTTCATATTCGATGCCACAGACGAATATCAGGCGTTCCCCAAAGGTGCGGCTGCACCTCCTGGATTCTCGTATGACATGAGCTTGTCTGATCGGCCATACAACTTGTACAAAAAATTGTGACCACGCGACTCGTAGGTGAAAAAATGGATTCGAAGGGTGTAGGCCGTATCTATTGCTGCCTTATCTTTGACTGTGCTGTGCCTCCTCACGTGCGTAGGGGCTACATTGCGTGTCGGACGCATCATGTTCGTGTTGATTATGATGATGGCAACACGATTACGCACAGTCTTCACAACACGACCATGAAGCTGTCTGATGACCTTTCAATCAGTCTTGTCAATCGATCTTCCGTACCATCCCCGTTCTCAAAGGTGATGATTGACAATTCCTTCGAATTCGACTGTGATGAAGTGGGTTGTACTCTCTCAAAAGGAAGCGAAAATCTCGGTGATTTTTCAACTGACCCAGCGACAGAGCACACAGTAACTTTTTCAAAAGGAGGAACAATCTACAATGTCCTTCTTCCAAAAAGAAATCAGCCGAATGAGTTTTCCGACCATTTTTTTCGACCTCTCCCATTTTTTTTCACCTGAAGCTTCTTCTGACAAATTCAAGCTGGTAAATGTCTGGTGGAACCAAACCGAATTTCCACGCGAATTTATTACCCGAGAGGGAACACAACCTGGAGAACCACCTGGCGTTGCACTCTAAACCCAAAACCTCACGTGCAACCCAATATGATGACAGATGTGCACTTCTCATGCTATCATAAAGTGTATGAGTATCTTCGTTTTGGAGAGGATGATGCACATTATATGCGCCCAAGACATTGCTACGGCGTCAAGTTTGTTACGTTTACATTTTACGCCGGTCGACGTGTTGGTGTTGTGTGGACGACAAAGAGAACGGCTCTGATTTACGGGACTCGGAGTCCGTGTGGTGAATAATAAAAATCTAGGTTTTAAATAATGGAGCGAAACCTCTTCCAACTACAACAACTTGGAAATATCCTAAGAAACGAGGATGAAAGGCCGAGTAAAAGACACTCGAGTAAAAGACACTCAACCGAATCGGATGAATTTATGAAAAAATTGCAAATACACACTGTTGCAGGTCTAATATATCCTTGTATGTACATAGAACGTACACAAGGTGGATCGCCGAATTATGATATACCTATGATTGCTTTAGAAAAGGATGATGCAGCTTACACTGCACCTAAAAAGAAAAATTCTTGCGCATTATGTACTGTCATACTAAGTAAAGATAGAATAGATGTTGATAAGTTGAGGACTATGGCGCAGAATGTAGATTTGCATGTATTTACTGGGACAGACCCAAACGCGTTCAACGATGTACAAGGTATTTATGTACACCATGTTGACCGATTGATAGTTCACGATAATATGGTCCAACTCTTAGATGCTGAATCCGCCACAAAGTTTCCATCCTTGAGACAATTTTTAGAGAGTGTAATGCAGACTTCTTCTTCAAAAGGAAACAGTTTTGGGTTATACGATTTCATCGACACTCTTAAAGTCGTGTTGCTCCACATAATTCTAGAAATGAGATACGATTATGTTGCATATCAGGACTTTAGTAAAGTAACACCAGTCAACAAATATATTGTGTCATCGCAAATCCAAAAACTTGTTGATCGTTTTGGGATAATTTATGGTTCGGGTTTTGACCCCGAAGTTATTTCCTTTTTTGTATGTAAAAACGCAAGGGATGCTACCAAAAACACAGTAAAAGAGCTACTTTCTATGGATAGTACATCGCCCATACCATGGGGTACCTCGGGTAGAAGAAAGACGATAAGACCCATGCACATATTAAGATTCCGGGCCATAATTGGCGTACGTCTTATTCGCACTTTGTTTCACATAGGGGACGTGCTGAACGCGTCGAATAATGTAAAATTTTGGTTTGATACGCATATGTTCTTAGATATGCATACGGACACATCATGTTCTCAGATGTTAGTAAATTCAATGGAAGATATCTCATTTGCAATGAAAGTGTTGTCAATGCGGTGTATTCCGAACTGGATGCTACAATCGTGGAAGGGTCCTGATGACAAAAATGCTCAGGATATAGCACACATGTACAACTATACTCACTGTGTGCTGATGCGACAGTGGTTTTTTTGGAGTAACAACTTGATTCCATTAAATACCAAAGTGTACGATCTTATTTAGTTACATTGTAAGAAATGCTCGAAGACGCAGTGGTGTAATGTTCATATGGGTATGTTTGCGCTTCGGGTGCGAGAGGTCCCGAGTGTCGAGGCAAAAAAATGTTGTTTGTCGTCGTGCTCGGCATGCTCGATCGCAGAGTTCCAAACGATGCAGTTCATTTTGAATTCTAACAATGCGCGCGCGACCGCGATTCCGATGAAGCCGGTATTCATAATCTTTTGTCGCACGCGTGCGAAATGATGTGTATATAATTCGAAAATGCGTTCAGGATGCACGAGGTGCACCACGCTCTGGTTTTGGAAGATTGGCAGTATGCGACGCCTCGTGCACCTCCCATCGTACGGCCAGTGACAAATCACCGCCATGAGCGGAGAACGTGGAACTGTCCTCATGTTTGCGTGCCGACCGTGTCCGTCTTGGCATTTGCTATAACACCAAAAAAAAGCACGTAGTCGCAATTTTTCTATTCATCTGGAGCTTCTTGTGACACAAGCGACCGATAGAACCTAACTTCGCGTGGTGCATTTAGTACAGTAAATTCTATGGTGGTTGGGAATGCTTGGACTACCCTGTCGTCTAAACTCCTCGTCGTCACGTTGCACTCGGCGTCCGCTCCACCTTTCTTGAAACGTCATGCTCAGCGGCGGCATACCGCGAGTCCTGTTACTCATTGTTCGTTGGTCGTCGACCTCAGCGTACGCAATTCATCAGGAGAATAATGGAAGGTATTGTGTTTTCCCATACGTGCGACCAGAAGTATCTAATTGCCTCAAGAAACGCGGTTCATATACATGCACCGTACTCATATCTGCAAAGGCTTCACTCAAATCACTTATTATTTCTGATGCGTACAACTAAAAAAATGAGATGCGACCCTTCGTTCGAAACTCACAATGTAGAATATTTACGTCACTCTTAACATGGACGTTTTGGCTCACGCGAATTGCCCCACATCTGTAGTATCAGAGAAATCCGTTTTTCAGTGCGTTCGGTGTACCGACTCGGAGTTCGATTGGAACGGGTCAGGGCTTGTATTGCCGCCCGGGTAACACTCACAGATCGAGATACGACCCAAGGCGCAACTGGTACAACTCTTAAGACGAAGGTGGAAGGAGGAAGGCACATGTAGCACATGATACACTCGTGTGGGCGCATGGGTCGGACAACGCTCACACCACCTGGGTGACCGGCGACGAAAGGGTTTTGTAAGACACACATTAGCACCAGTTGGCGATAACACTTTCACATTAACCGAGCTAAGCTTAATGCAGGTTAGTTTGAATCGCCGACTCTGCCGTCGACAGATGCGTCGGGCAGCTGAGTGCGTATGTTGCGGCTCGCTTTCCCAGCGCTTCGATCGCCGACCACTTGAGGTGGGGCATCGCTTCGGCGATGCGCACACGCATCACGTGCAGCAGACGGGCCGGAAAGGTTTCGAGGTGCTCGATGGTGTGAGTTTCGAGTTGGGCAGTCTCCTGCTGGCGGAGGTCAAAAGGAACCTTCTCGGGTAAGTCGATCGGTGTTGTTGCCAGCACAGAGTGGGAACAATGGCGGCTGCGAGCGTCGGCTGCAGAAGGCGCATGTCCGACTGGTTGCCTGGCGTACAGAGAAGCGAGCACCTTCATCGTCGACGGCAGCGGAGAGCTTGGTGGCCATGCGCCCTCGGTCGGTCGGGTTACGCCCAACACAGTCACACCATACACGTTCTTCACAAACGTGGAATCGACACAGCTGTAGCGAGGCCTCCTGTGCCGCCGATACAGCCGGAGGAGACGCGCGTAGGCCGTGTGGAAGAGACCTGCGTCGATCCACTTGTGCATGGTCTTGAAGACCGTGATGTAAGCGACCGCGGCCGTTGGGCGAAGATAGCGCCACTGCATGCCGGTGCGTACGACGCGTAGGATGTCGTCGTACGCGTCGTCGAAGCCACCCCCTTGTGTGAGGAGGAAAGGCTTCTTGGACTGCAATACGAAGTATATTTTTGAACATTCTTATTTATGTTGGTGAAAAGAATTTCGAAACAGACCCTAATAATTTAGTGTGATCGCAGGAAAGATTGATTTGATCGTACTTTAGTAGTCCATGCGTTTGTGGCAGTGTCATACTGAACAAGTTGCTTATTTGCATCGATCCATCTGCATTTTTCACTGTTTGTATGTTTGCTATTTCACGAGACAGTATATTCTGATGAATTTCAGCATCGCTTGCTGTACCGCCTGGGTCTACTAAAGATGCTAAAGTCTTACCATTTAGCAATTTATCGTGTAGATTCAAGATACTAAGATGCGAATTCCAGGTGGAATCATTTTCCCATGTTTGGTACAGAGGAATTGCCACTAATGGGGTGTAAAATTCACTTATATCCTTTGCTTGGGTTTGAGGTTTCAAGTTGCCGTTTGCATCCCTTTTGTTGTATACAAACTCTGTATACTGAACACGAGTTCTATTCTGAAGGAAGTCCGTCAATGCAGTCCGCGCGTGATGGCGTGCACCGCGCATTGCGCGTAGGACGAAAAGAGGGTATCGCAAGATTTTTTTTGTTGTTTTTTTCCAAGGAATGACACAGCGTGTGTATGGTAAACGTGAGATGTTGCAATTTTATGAAACTGTTATGAGAGAGGCCAACATACGCGTTAAGTTAATAAATCGTAAGCGCAACAAGTCCAAGACCTGGCAAATTGCAGTTTACATTGACGGTGCACAGCACGGAGAATGGGATTTGGCGAAGACATCAAAGGGTGTGTCGCTGACACCTCGCATTGCCGAGTCGTCACCGACGCCCTTCCATGTGGCCATCATGAAGGTGATCACAAAGTATGGCGAGGCTAACGTAAACGGAAAGATGTTCAAGGCGCACGACATGTTCCCTGTATTCAAAAAGACGTTTAGCAAGCTCTGGGCAGAGCATCTGCCGATTCACTCGACAAAGGCGACGGAGAGTGCTGAAGAGAGTGTATACACGCGTGATGTCCCCATCTACAGCCCCATCTACAGCTCGGAAGCGCATCCAACCAAGAACATTCGAGACGAGTTGGGAGCTTCTCCAACGCCAGCGCCAGCCGCGCCACCGCCAGCGCCATTGCCAGCGCCACCGCCAGCCGCGCCACCGCCAGCGCCATTGCCAGCGCAATTGCCAGCGCCACCGCCAGCCGCGCCACCGCCAGCCCCTACCATTTATCCACACGTCACCATTTCACCACAAATGACAGTTTCCCCGCCACGTTGCTCGTCGGATTCCGGCTCGGAGTTGAAGATGCAAATGCAGAGATTGCAGAAAACCCAAGATGAGTTGGTGCAGCAACTAGCGCAGTTGAGCAAAAACGACTCGATGTCCGAGTTTTCGAGCAACTTATCTTCAGCGAGCAACTTATCCTCTAGTGGGAGCTCTCTGGCGTCTCATGTGTCTGCTGAATACCTACGCACGCAGGTACAAGCCGCGGCTCCGCCTGCCTCAAGTCCGATGCAGCCTATGCAGCCCGTACAAATGCAGCAGCCCATGCAGATGCAGCAGCCTATGCAGATGCAGCAGCCTATGCAGATGCAGCCGCCGATGCAGCAGTTTTCGAGCAACTTATCTTCAGCTTCTAGTGGGAGCTCTCTGGCGTCTCATGTGTCTGCGGAATACCTACGCACGCAGGTACAAGCCGCGGCTCCGCCTGCCTCAAGCGCGGTGCAGCCTATGCAGCCCGCACAAATGCAGCAGCCTATGCAGCAGCCTATGCAGCAGCCTATGCAGATGCAGCAGCCTATGCAGATGCAGCAGCCTATGCAGCAGATGCAGCAGCCTATGCAGCAGATGCAGCAGCAGATGCAGCAGATGCAGCAGATGCAGCAGATGCAGCAGATGCAGCAGATGCAGCAAGCGCAGCAGATGCAGCAGATGTCGCCACTAGGTACTCGAGGAACCGATCGACTCGTCAAGTTCATGTGCCCCCATTTACCTGAAAATGCAGAGGCAAAAGTAGAACTCGCCAAGCTTGGGTCACAAGTATCCAAAGCCGAGAATGCCGTACCGGCACCAGCGTCTGTGGTCGAAACGCCCGCTGCTGCGTCGAGCACCACACCTCCGAATGCGACAGAGATGGCTGCACACGCCTCAAAGGAGGCGCACGACGTGCATAGTGTGACACACGACGTGCATAGTGTGACACCCGGCGCCCATAGTGTGGTGAGCACTCAGATGTCAAGTACCACAGACCATAAGAGCGAAGAGGCGCGTTTTCAACCGATCATACTGATGTTGCAACCGGGCGAAGAGGTGCCGCAGGTGCAGACGATGCCAAATATAATCATCAACAACAACCCAAACACCGGTGAAGTCAGCAGTCGTGTGGCGACAAATGCAGTCGGTAGCGTCGCAGGCAATGGCGGGACGCCTGGTGGCCATGTGGTCGTTTCCCGAAATCCGGACGAGAAGATGATACTCCGTGTGCTTCGACAATTTCACAAGGGCTTGAACAGCTTCATCCTCAACTGCTCGTAGCTTGTGCGGCAGCGCTGCTAATAAAATGAGACGAAACTAGAAAAGAGATGTTCGCGCTGTGCGTTCTCAACTTTGGAAACTTGATGTCGTTCGCCACACCACCATGCCCGCCCCCTCCCTTGACGGCAGCACGCTGCTTCTTAGCGATCGGGCGGATCACTGGAGCTACCTCCTCGAGCTGCTCGTACACAATTGGAGTCACACCAAATTTAATGATGGAGTCTAAGACGTCCGCGGCGAACGGCAACCAGATCGCGTCCAGGTGCGCTCTGAACGCCGGCGTGAGCTCGACATCTGCGCCCTCCCTTTTCAGGCTCAGCCCTCCGGCCAGCATGTGTGAGTGCAGCACTGTGCTCGTGCGCTCTGAATCGTTGGATTGCTCTGCCAGATCGAATCTATTGCGTAAATTTGTTGCAAGTTGAGTCTGTGCTCGGATGGAATCCCGCTGGCGCCTGCCAAATCCAGCACAGAGCTGACCGCAGCCTTTCTGCGCGGTGCGCGACGCTGACCACCATCCCGAACACGCGCGCTGCTGGACATGTCTCAGCGCAACCGACCGTTGCCGTGACTTTTAATCGCGAGGCTAGCGATATTCCCGCTGTTAGCGGTGAACTCTAACAGTGATGTCTACTTAGGACGAACCATAGCGCTTAAGAGGCAAGCATGCTGCATGACCACGTGTTTGCTGTGCTTTCTCTAAACGTGCTCGCTCTTCGCAAACGCCTCCGCGCACAGCGTGGAGACGCACTCGGCGTCCTTGGTGGTGTGCGTGATGCAGGCGAGGTAGCGCGCGCCGTCTTCCTTGATACTCTTGAGTAGGAACTTCTCCGCGTCGGTCCACACGCGGTAGCCCTTCTTGCCGCGCGGCGCGGCGAACTTGATCGTCTTGCCGTTGGTCGTCGGCTTCTCGCCATCCTGGAGGCGGCCCTTGTTGCCAAAGTACTCGATCATGTGGATGCGCCCCTTCGTCATCCAGACGAGGAAGAGGCGCTCGTGGAGGTGGCGCTTGACGTCGGCGAACTTGAGCCGCCAGCGCTGCTTGTGCTTGTTCCAGCTCATCTGGCACGACTTCACCTCCGCCGCCTCGCCGTCCACCTTGAAGTCGTACTCCGTCCGGTTCTTGCCGAGCTTCGAGCCGTTGACGCACAGGCCTCCGTCGGCGTCCTCGACGTTCATCCCCAAGGAGGCGAGGTAGGCGCGCGCGAGGTTCTCGAGGGCGACGCCCCGCGCCTTCTGGTTGAGGTCGGCGAAGAGCACGCCCTCGTACATCTTGCTCGTCCGCGTCTTCGTCTCGACCAGGTCCTTGTAGTCGGGGTCGGCGAGCGGGATGGTGCCGATGTGCTCGTTCCCCTGCCCCTCCATCTTGTCCAGCAGCGTCTTCATCGCCTCCTCAAAGTTGAGCTGGTTGCGCGCGCCGCACACGACGATCGTGCCGCCCTCCTCCTCCTCCGCCTTCCCGTGCGTCGAGTACCCCGGCTTCGCGTCCATGTCCCACTCGAACACGCGGAGCTCGTGCGGCAGCTCGACGGCGAGCAGCACGCGGTCCGACTTGTCGAGCTTGACTTTTTCGAAGTGGAGCTCCCAGCGCTGGTTGTGCGTGTTGAAGCAGAGCCTCGCGTTCTTCGCCTCGACCTTCAGCTCCACTCCTCCGTCCTTCTTCGCCACGAAGTCGAAGCTCTCCTTGCCCTTGGTCCTCTTCGCCCCGTCCGAGCGCGTCTCCTCCGGAGCGTCTCTCACCGCGTAGCCCCACGACTCGCTGTAGAAGCGCCGCACCATCGCCTCCGAGATGTCGCCGCGCAGCGCGCCGCCCTTGCCCGCCAGCGGCGACCCGAAGTGCGCGTAAGCGCCTACGCTCGGCGAGATCCCGAGCGTCTCCAGCGTGGCGTAGGTCGGGAAGTCGAGCGTCTCCTCCGGCTCGAACGTCTCCACCTCGCTCGCCGCCGCCGCGTTGAAGAGCTTGCGCTTCGGTTTGACGACCACCATGCCCTCCTGCTTGCAGCCCGTACAGCACGTCGGGTCATCGTCGCCCGCAAAGCCGAATCTGGGTCTCGTCGGACGATCGCAGACCCAACACGCGGGTCTTGCCGCCTCGGTACCTTCCTTGAAGTAGACGACGCTTGTGAATCCACGGTGTCTCAAGATGTACTTGCCCGGTGTGCGGTCCTTTTTCTTCCTCGGCAGAGGAGGCCAGTTGGGGAGCGGCACGCCCCTGCTGGGGCCCTCCTCTGCAGCAGTCGGGACGGCCGGCTCGTCCTCTTCGCCCTCTGGAGCGGCTTCGTCGCCGTCCTCATCGCCGTCCTCATCGTCCTCCTCGTCGTCCTCCTCTTCCCCGCTCTCGCTCTCGCTCTCCGCCTCGGACTCGGCGGCGGCCGCCTGCGCGGGCGGCGCGGGCGCGACGGGCCGCTTGCGCTTGTTGGACGACTGCTTGTCCTTGGGGGTTGACTTGAACCTGACCGTCGTCGCCGTGACCTCGACCGTGCCCTCCTCCTTCGCCTTTGCGATGGCGGCCTTCGCATCTGCCTCCTCCTGCGGGCTCAGGTCCTCGTCGTCACGGTCTCTGTAAAGTGTCTCGAACGATTTCTTGCCGCTCTCCTTCGAGCGCACGCAAATCTCCACAGTCCGATAGTCCTCGTCGTAGTACTTGGAATCGTACCAGTATGATTTTGGTAGAGCAAAGACAAAGGCCCACATTTTGTATGTGCGGGATAAAATTTTTGGAGGCTGCTCCCCCCTTTCTGGACTTGCATTTTTTGACTGGTGCAAAGCGGGGACGAAAATCTAAGAACTTTTTTTGACTAGGATTGAGCAACTCAAAAAAAAAAAAAACTTTAAGAATTTTTTTTTGGAAATCTGAAAATGAATTTCGGAGGCTGCTCCCCCCCCCCCTTTCTGGACCTTGCATTTTTTTTGACTGGTGCAAAGCGGGGACGAAAATCTACGAATTTTTTTTGACTGGTGTTAAGCGGGCGGCCTGCAACAGATTTTGTTGCACGTGCAACAGATTTTGTTGCGCCGCAACAGATTTTGTTGCGCCGCAACAGATTTTGTTGCGCCGCAGATTGTAATTCGAGAAAAAAAAGTGGCTGCACAAAACAAATGACGAGTGCGGCAGCGGGCAGATCTTGGTGAGGCGTTCATTCACCTTAGTCAACTTCTTAAAAATACGGGTGCGATGATTGCAGGAGGGGCGGCCTTTCTGTACAAGTTTAAAGACAAGTTCACCGACGAAAAGACCGGTTTGGACATCTACGTCAAAAGTGATAAGCTGAAGAAGTTGCTCAGCGGATTACGACAAAAATACGTTGGTAGTCTCACAACAGCCAAGTACACACCCTCTTCATTGTTTCTGAAGAATAACAATAACAACATCTTCTGCATTTTTCAGATTCTTCTAGCGCCGGTGTCATCGACGACGGCGCCGGCACAATTTACAATGTTCAACCGAGTCGTCGACGTGATGGTCGTGAATAAAGAGGTTAAATACCTCGCGCACGTTGTGTCGAACTTTGACTTGACATGCTGTATGTACTATTACAAAGGCGAGCTTGAGGCAAATCTCCCTAAAATCGAGTTTGCGGGCGCCGAGGGGTATGACTTGGGTAAAAGAAATGCGTTTCTCATGCCAGACTTCATGCCAGACTACAAAGGCCAGGAGTCGAAGCTGCGCGAATCGACAAATATGCGAAAAGGTTGGCAGCACTCGACAAGAAGCTCATAGTTGATGCTTCTCCGGAGAGTTCGGAACAGTTAAGCCGAACGTCCAATTGCCCACACTCGATCTAGAAACCTGTAAAGGCGAAGACGAGGAGGTAAAGATGTTCAAGTTGTGCGTACCGATGAGATGGGAGGTCTTTCAACCGTCTGTAGTATATGAAAACGGCGTGTCAGACATCGATAAGAAGGGCAGGTTGGAATCATCCAACCTGGCAGAAAAGCTGCCAGAACAGACCATCTTCACGCTAAATGAATTGAAAGACCATGCTCCGGATGGCTTGAAGTACATACGAAAGCAGGATGGATGTGACGACTTGGTATATGTGCAGCCTTGCCTCAACCGGCTTATAATAAGCGTCGCCAGCTTTGACATAGTAGCTTTCTTCCACTTTGCAGCAGAGGATGTTGTGGAGCTGATTGATCGACACGGCACAGGCCTCACCATGAATGAATAAATTCACAGCGTATTTAGAAACAACCCACAAACTTGTATCCTATCTACCGAGAATTATAGAAAAACACCTAAACGATGCACAATCTAGAAATGCGGAAGAGTTCCAGAAGCTGCAAACAATGTTCAAAGACCGCCTTTCTGCGGAGGAGACACGCTTACTCACGTCGCAAGAAATGTCAGAAACGGTATGCGAGAATCTGTACGAAGCCCTGTTTCTGCTTCGTCATACATTGAAAAACGATGCAAGCTGGACTGAGAATTTAAAAAGGCTTTTGCCAACTCTTCCACCTTGCAGTTTGACAAAGAGCTGCTAAAAGAGAGGAAGGAAAGAGAATTAGCCGAGCATATTGGGACACTTGCAGAAGAGAGCCACTTTCTGAAACTCGACCAGAAACTCGACTACAAAAAGTGGATCATGAACTGGATTGTACAGTTCGTCCAGCTCTATCATACTTTTAAAAGCGAAGTCGGCGAACTCGACGGCGGCGGCGAAGGCGGCGACGGCGACGGCGGCGAAGGCGGCGAAGGCGGCGAAGGCGACGGCGTCGGCGAAGACGTCAAGAACCTAGAATACCGCATCTTCGCAATTGAGACACAGCTGCTTAGGAACGCATTGGAAGCAAGATTGCAGAAAATTAGGCGGCCGAAGGTACCTCTCCACGAGCAGATTGTGGCGGACCTGTTTCGCAACGTCTAGACACGCACATCTTGGCCGCCAGAAGCGACGATGCGATACCCCAAACCGTGGATTCTCTTCGATTGAATCGTTTGGCCGTCAGTCACGCGGCGAACGTCGCGCTCGCCCGTCAACGTCTTTTGGATGTGCTTGCCGTGCTGGTGCAGCAGAATCGAGGCGGAAAACTCCGGCACATCCACCTGGGCGACACCGCTCGTGACAGCATCCTCCAGGCGTATGCATACGTCGTCGCTGTACGAATCCACCCTACCACTTCTCGGGTCGAGCGATATCCATCGGTGCATCGGAGGGTGAGCGGAATCTCGTTCCCATTCGGACAAGGAACGGGGACGGATGTGGTCGTTCATGCTATTCATGCGTTCCGCATGGGTGAACCCTTCGTCTCCGCCCTCATCGTAGCGGCGGTTCGAGTCGCTCAGCGCGCGATATGCATGTTGCACCTCTTCGGTGGACGTTCCGTAGGTCAGTGCACGCTCGGCACGGATGCCGAGGGCGTGGGCGGTGAGGATGGCGTCTTGGTTCGCACCGAGGAATGTCACACGCCAGTTTTTTTGATGCGCTCGTTCGATGCTTGCCCTGACGTCTGCGACCGTCTTTCTGCTCGCATTCTCCAGCCCGTCTGTCACGATAGCGACGACGACGTTTTCTTCCGTGTGGCGTTCCATCGCGGAGGTTAGCGCCTGCACGACGGCGTCGTAGAGTGCAGTCATGCCTTGGCAACGGCCCGGCGTGAACGCATCTTGTCCCCCTTGCTTTGACAGTTCCGAGCCGACTTCAACCGTGGAATTGAATGTCGTCAGACGAACGGTGCCGTCCTCGTCCAGGTCAGCTAAGAGGCCTCTCGCCCCGGCGTAGACGGTGTCGATGATGGAGCACATGGAGCCACTGGTGTCGAGTACGATTTCGAGATGGCGCATCCTTCGGGGCGAAGAATCGGCACGCAAATCTGATTCCGAACAAAATAATTCTTGTGGACTTGCAACATGGAAAAGAATGGCATCAAGATCGAGAGGGAGATTTACGAAAGGATGATGACTCGCCTCAGGGCCAAGTATGAACAGGAATTTGGCGAGGATGCATTGTCAGAAGAGATGGTGCCAATGTCGCGAGGCGCTTTCATACAGACGTATCGTCAGAATATGCAGTTCTGGAAGCGCCACCTTCCGGATATGGAGCTGGAGAAGATGACGCAGCTCCCGCCAACCACCCTGCTGGCAACGCACGCCATCTGCACGAATGCGATTGCGGCCTTGCAGAAGAGGATCGATGCGGCAGGCGTCAAGGCGGAAGTTGAGGCGTCGATCTGACAGGGTTAGCGCTCAAAAAAAATGGCGTCTACGCGTTGGACGTGGCGTGGCCCCCGTCCCACACAGTTCCATACACGGCGAACCGGTGTGGATGCGAGACGCTGATCCAAACTTCCTCTCCATCATTGATCCACAAGTCTTCAAACAGCTTCTTTGGACTCTTCTGCATCTCCGCCAGCAGCGCCACATTTTGTGCACCTACCGTGATGCGCACCGAAACGCACTCGTCCGTCTCGTTGTCGGCAGAATCCAGCGTCTTTGCCGGCATGCACGTGACGCTCAGAAAACCGCCCGCCGTCTCCCGATGCACCAGCGCGCCTGGTCCATTGTGGGACCGATTTAGCATGATGATACCCTCTGATGACGCTCTCATTTGAAGAAATCGAGGAAGAAAAATGGGGCGAGTTTCAACGCGTCGACCTCGTTTCACAAGCATCCCCGCGCGTGAACCGCGCATTCACCGCGCATTCACCGCGCATTCACCGCATCACGCGCAGGTCGCGATACGCGCGCGCAAAATGCGTGTCCATGCGCTCCTTCTCAGTGGTGTGAATCACGTTGTCTAGTTCGGCAAGAGCAGCGACGAGCTCGGCGGAGGTGAGACGTATGGTCGCTTCGTTGGTCTCGACGATGCGGTCGCGAAAGATGGCTGCCAATTCCTGATCGAGCTTGGAGACGGGAGCTTCGACGCGGTAGCCGCGCTTGCCGTCCCACCTCACGGCGAAGCGTCCGCTGGCGTTGACAAGTATTTCGAGGTCAATCGGCATGAAAAACACGAGGCCAAAAAACTCTTTTTTCGGCAATGACCGACTTTATGAGCGCGATGGCGCAGGAATGGCGGTGTCCGTTGACGCAGGAGCTGCCCGTCGACCCGGTGTGTGCGGAGGACGGTCGCGTCTACGAGCGGACCGCGATCGAGACGGCCCTCCTGTATCAACGCAAGTCACCGATGACGAATGAGCCGATGGGATGCCGACTTGTGCCTGTCGTTCAGATCCGCAACTCGATCAGGAGCATGATCGACTCAAAGCTTTTGCCAGAGGCCACGATCGACGCATGGAAGCAGCGCACCTTCGAGAACACGCAGGTGATGGACTTGCGACGACTGGCTAGGTCCAAAGACGAGCGCGGCGCAGCCGCCGCGCATACGCTCGGAGTGTGGCACCTGCACGGCGGGATGGGCCTTCCGCGCGACGACGCCACCGCGTATGTGTGGTTCAAGCGAGGCGCAGACCTTGGCAACATCACGTCGGTCGCCACTTGCGGAGCCTTGTGCGCGCTGGGAAGAGGCGTGCAGCGGAACGACTCGCGCGCGGTCTTCTACTACATGCAGGCCGCGATGGCGGGCTCGGCGGCGGCATGCTGGAACCTCGGCATGTGCTTCACCACGGGTCTGTGTGGCTTAGACAAGGATGAGGACGAGGCGTTGAAGTGGTTCGAATTGGTGCCGGCATGCAAGGTACAGGACCGCTGAACAGAGTGCGCGCGACTTGCTGCGCGTTTTGCGCGACTTCGTTTGCTGCACGATTGGTTGCGCGAGCGCGACTTGCTGCGTCAACGCTATGCTTTTGGCCACTGTACGGTTTTGAAGACACGATCCCAAATCGTAAAAATGTGTCCAAAGTTTTTGGTCGGATGCCGATGATGCACGCGATGGTACTGCGGCGTGACCCAGATGCTGCTGCACCATTTGCGGTCGGAATGGATGAATTGGAGCCAGACCGAGTAACCCGTTCCGAACGCGACGAGCGACCCACGAGTCGGCTCGATGAGGTTGATCGCTGCCAGAATCGGGAACATGAGCTGGAACGTGGCATCGAAGAGGCCAGTCGAAAAGGCATCCCGATGGGTTGGCGATGTATGCACGTGGTGCAGCTTGTGAGACGCGTAGAAGCAACGGTGAGACAGCAGATGCGTAAAATACTGCAAGCAGTCGACGAATAGGAAGAGCATCGCCGTCTCGCTGAAGGAGACGTCCGTCATCGAGGTCACTCTGATGGAGTCGGACACCAAGTCGAGGTAGAGCGCCGCCCCCAAAGCCATTGCTGCGATTGGAAATCCACTGAATGGATGCAGTACCACGCGGTAGTCGTACACAATCGCGTTTACCGTCGCGACCACACACGCCGCGTCCATTCTCATACCGCAACGTTTTTTCAGAATCAGTTTGTGTAGCATGTTTGTAGAAATCGCCTTTTGTGCATACTTTCTTCGTGCGATTGGGATGCCGTGCACGACCCAACTCCTGATGAAATGCCTCGACGGCGGCGCAACGGAGGAGTTGTGGGACGCACGTCTCGAATTTGACCTCGAGGGCCTCGCCGAGGGCGGCGGCGCCCGCGTCCCCGATATTGTTGTAGCTCACGTTCAAATTGTTCAGCACCGCGTTGCCCTTGAGCCCCTCGCCCAAGGCCGCCGCGCCCGCGTCGCCGATGTTGTTGTTGGAGAGGTTCAGGTCGGTCAACACCGAGCTGACAAAAGGCGAGCACTTTTCAGATGTTGAGCTTGAAGCCCGCCTTGCCGCGCACGGCGGCTTGGAGGGCGGCCTTTCCCTCGTTGCTGATCTCGTTCTTCACGTAGGTCCCATCCGACACATCCAGCTTCTTGAGCGTCTTGCTCGCTTTCACAGCGGCTGCCAAAGCCTTTGATCCTGCGTCTCCAAGCCTGTTCGCCTGAAGAGACAGGGACGTCAGCGAGGCATGGACGGCGATCTCGGGCGCGAGCAGCTTGGCGTCCGGTGGCCCTAGGCCCCAGAGCCTGAAGTTGGCCTCCGTCTGGTCCGGCTTGAGGCCGCAGAGCGTGACGAGCGCCAGCTTCTCCTCCTTGACCTTGAGAAGCATCGAGACCGTCTCGTCGTCGAGGTTGTTGCCGAGTAGCGAGACGCTCGTCAGCGAGGCGCTGCCGGCAATTGCCGGCGCGAGTGCTTTGGCGCCCTCCGGCCCCAGGCCGTTGCCCCAGAGGATGAGGCTCGTCAGCGAGGCGTTGACCTTTAGCGCGTCGCCGAGGGCCGTGGCGCCGGTGGGGCCAATCTTGTTGTAGCCGATGTTCAGGTTGGTCAACACCGCGTTGACCTTGAGCGCGTCGGCGAGGGACGTGGCGCCG
>OJEA01000037.1_pt1 | contig 28554 bp, 34 predicted proteins | sample 1593051 | NCBI WGS metagenome assembly OJEA01 (sample SAMN05416699, study PRJEB24817) | seawater metagenome | isolation source: Sea water | place: Canada:Atlantic | collected 2013-07 | reverse complement strand
GTACAAGTTCTTGAAGTCCTCGAGCGGCATGTAGAGCGACGCGTCGTACTCGAACGTGCCGGAGTGGGAAAACGCGTGCAGAAGATCGCTGGACTCCTTCACGTCGTTTCGCCACTTTTGTATCTGAGTGCCGAGGACGCCGGGTGCCCAGATGTCGACGTTTCCGTGCCGGTACAGCGCGCGATGGTACAACGCCACGCCTTTGCGCTGAAAGCGGTCCACATTCTTCATGAACTTCTGGAAGAGGTTTGGATCGCTGTCGCGTACCTTTTTACGGAACTCGATCATGAAGATGCGGCGATCGACCGAGCCGGAGTTGTTGCGGTAGCTGGGCAGCTCGTTGCCAAGAAAAAAGAAGGGCGTGTCCCACTTGTGCGGAAAGGCGGTCTTCATCTTGACCGCGATTTGGACCTCCTCGCCGGAGACGCAGGACTGCCACTCGGCCTGGTCAAGTCCAAAGTCCTCCCGTACCTCCGCGCAGATGCAGACGAGTCCCTTGTAGATCGCCGACAACCCAAACTTTGTCTCGATGTTGCTCGTCAACGTGCTGATGCGCGCTGCCGGATAGAAGCTTCGAATGATCTGTGCCAGCGTGGACTTGCCGCTGCCGGCGATCCCCTTTATGAAGAGCACGACCTGCCATTGGTCGTAGCCCGTCGGAAAGAATAGCCGGCAGAGCATGAGCACCAGCCAAATCTGACTGTCTGCGTCCAGCTGCTGTGTCGTCATGATCCGTTCCATGTCGGGAAGCGCCACATCTTCCGGGTCGAACGCCTCTTCCGTCTCGGGCGTGATCTTGAAGCGGAAGTCGAGGTCAAAGTGCTTCACGGCCACATCTCTCTGAGTCGGCGCGCGAGCAACGTAGGGCTCGCCGTTTGGCTTCGTCCAGATGCGAACGTTCCGATTGCTGTAGTATTGTCCGTCGACTTCCAACACGGCGTTGGCGGCGAGGGTCCCATCGTCATTGCCCAGATAGACCCGGATGTCGTCGACGGCCACCGTGCTGCCGGGCGGCGTCGCTGCGTGGAGCGGGAGCTGGCGGATGCGATCGAATGCGACGCGAGAGACTTCCGACATGTGTGCAAAGTGGACGTGGCTCTGGTAGTTGCTATAGTAGCTGCCCTGCAGCCCAAACACCGTCGAGGTCGACAAGGATCCGTCGTCCTCCACGTTCCACACGGAGACCTGGCCAGCCTTGACTGCGTCCGCCTCGTCCGGCATGGTCTCGTGCTCGGCAACGATGATCGGACTCAAGGCAGCCACGCTCAATTCAGACACGTGGTCCATGTCGCCGATGCAGAGGCCCCGACGAAACGTCGTGATGTCGTACGCCATCGTCGGCCAAGCCTCGCGGCCTGCAAAGTTCGAGTAGTACCGGTTGTCCAGACAAAAGCAGGTTTTGGCGTCGAGCAGCTCCCCCTCCGCGATGTTCCAAACGCAGACGCCATCCTGCACCGTGTCCGGCGACGCCGGGTCCATCTCATCGCTCACCTCAGCCCCGTCGCTCTCCTTGAGCGCACGAACCCGATCTTTGGTCACGTGGCACAGGCGAGAGATCTTGCCGCTTTGAAAGGGCCAGAACATGTCCTCCTCGACATTGTAGAGGCCGTTGTTGTATGCCCAGATGTAGCGGTTCATGTCGACGATGGGGAACTCCTGCTGGAACGAGGAACACAGGTGCGTCACCACCTTGTCCCCATTGTCGGGTGGGTTCGTCAGGCATTTCCAGTCTTCGTAGTCGGTCTCCTTCTGAATCTTCCGGTAGATGTAGTCCTTGAGTGGCATGACTGCGCGCCACGCGTGCGACCGCTCGCCCGTCTCCTTGATGACGACCTCCTCGTACACCCAATCGTCCAACCGCCGAAATTTGTCGGCCGACAGTCGCTTCAGCACGCCGATGACCAGCTTTTGGAAGTTGGTCAGCTTCTCGTCCTCCGAGAATGTAAAGTAGCTCGCCGGACTCCACTCCTCGGGTATCGAGTAGGACCGGTCCCCATCGATGTGGTAGTAGAGGATCGCCGTCGCCTGCAGGCTGTTCCGCGTCTCGCGCATGATCTTGGCGATGCGTTCCACCTTGTCGAAGGCTTCAGGGTCGTCTTGCAGATCCGAGTTTGCCTTGACTAGCTCGAACAGGTTCGTGAGCTGCTTAATGCGCAGCTCTGTGCCTTTGCTGAGCGTTTCCCTTGAAATGTCCACCAGGCGCGTTCCAAAGCGCTCGCACGACCACTCATGTAGCGAGTCGAGGGGTGCATCGGAAGGCACCCACTCGGTATGCAGCTCGTCTATCATGCGTCTCAGCGAGTCGGCATCCGGCGGATTCCCCTGCGGGTCGACCTTGGAATCGAGCAAACGATCCGCTGACCACACAAACGCCATTCGTTTATTTCTTCCAAATATTTTTGTTGGCTTGAAATATGATTTGAAAAAAACTTGAAATGCAAACCACCAACCTGGACGCCAACACGCTGCTCTTTGAAACCAGGTGGACGTGGTACGCTCACTTTCCGTCTGCCAGCACCAACTATGGGATATCCTACGTGGCGCTTGGAACGTTCTCCACCGTGGCGGAGTTTTGGCGAATGTACAATCATCTGCCATGCATCGAGAACGTGCATCGCGGCCGCCTTCGCGTCAGCGGCACGTTCGTCATCGCGTACAGCCTCTTTCGCGAAAATGTGCGCCCCGAATGGGAGGATCCCGTAAACCTGAGGGGCAGCGAGTGGGGATGCCGGGAAAACCTGGACGTACATCGCTTTCGTGAGCTGTGGAAGATGTGTGTGCTTGGTGCGATTGGCGAGAACATACCGCACTGCGTGGGCATCCGTGCGATTAACAAGTCGAACCGAACGCGCAATCTGCACAAGATCGAAGTCTGGATGAACTGCGCGGACAATCGGAGGACACAGGCCTGTCGAAAAAGTCTGAGCGAGATCGTCCCGTCGTCGCCACGCTTTCTATTCATGCTACACACGCAGAAGCAGACTCAGGCCATCGAGTACCAGAAGAAATGTCAGAAACACGGACACGGCGCTGCACCGTCCTCAGCCGATGCACACGAAGAAAGTGGGTGACGTGGCGGTGCACGCAGGCCGCCAGGATTGTGGCCGCTGCACCGAAGAAGAACAGCAAGTATGCGATGGGCACGCTGCGTGTGCAGTCCACCAGACCGCCCGCCTGCTCGCATCGGGCGTCCGCGATGTGTAGCTCTTCCCCGTGCTTGTAACAGAAGCAGGCGGGGCCGCGCACGCCCAAAAACTCGTAGAGGAAACCCAGAACGAAGCCCGCGCCCAGCATGAAGATGGTCAGACTCGTGGAGAGACGACAGAGCACGGGCCAGTCGATCCTCATCGTTTCGACGACGTCGACATTCGCGTACCGCTGGCAGCATACCTGGCAGCGGTGCCCTTCCTGGCCCATGGCGTCGACCATGCGCTTCTGACAGGACAGATGCATCGCTCGTCCGACGCACCCGCAGAGGCCGAAGCGCAGATAGTCGAGGCCGTTGTCGTCAAGGCAGATGAAGCACTCGTACTCGGGCGCACACGCGTTCTGCACGCTGCTCGCCATTTGACCTTGCACATATTTAGCGGGTGGTGGGGGGGGCAAAAATAAAAAAATCGCGGCAGGATAATGCTCTACAGCGTGTATTCGGAGCACTTCCAATCGTTCGTGGCAAATGCCGTGGCATTCGACGCGAGGATGCAGCGCAGAGACTCCAAGTACCTCAGCCGAGAGTACTTGACACTCAACTATCACATCTACGGATAGCGTTGCGCCCTTTTTTCTCGGGGCCTCGCACAAAAAAAAAGAGAGGAGAGCAAGAGAGGAGAGCAATATGTGGTCCAACAAAAGCTGGCTCTGTTTCTACATCATCGCCATTCTCGTGACGCAGGTGCTAATGATCAGCCTGTGGCCGCTGCGAGTCGGCTTCCGCCACGACCTTACCACTATACGCGGGGCGCTCACATGCGCAGGCCTGTTCAACCTAGTCGGGTATAGTCTTAGGTACGGTGCCGAGTATGGGATGGACGAGAAGCTCCGGGCCTGCTTCAGGACCGCACCCGAGCTGTGGAAGCAGCTCCACAAGTAGCTAGAAGTCTTCGCTCAGTGCAAACTTCTGATCCGCGATCCGCTGGCTCTGCATGACACCGGCCTTTTGGTACTCGCCGACTCGTTTTTCAAAGAAGTTGGTCTTGCCTTGCAACGAGATCATGTCCATCCACTCGAAGGGGTTGAGCGCGTCGTACAGCTTCGGATAGCCCAAGGACACGAGCAGATGGTCGGCAACGAACTTAACGTACTCCTTCATCAGGGCCGAGTTCATCCCGATGATGTCCGCCCGCAGTGCTTGGTCGACGTACAAGTTCTCGCTATCCACTGCAGAGCGGACGATCTCGTACACGCGTTCCGGCTCGAGGCGTCGCTCCAGGAAGGTGTACACGTGGCACGCAAAGTCTCGATGCAGTCCTTCGTCGCGCGCGATGAGCTCGTTGGAGAAGGTCAGGCCCGGCATCTTGCCGCGCTTCTTGAAGAAGTAGATGGCGCAAAAGGAGGCGGAGAAGAAGATGCCCTCCACGCACGCGAATGCCACCAGTCGTTCGGCGAACGAGGCGTCGCGCGTCGTCCACTTCAGCGCCCATTCGGCCTTGGCTTTGACGCACGGAACATCGTTGATGGCGTTGAAGAGCGTCTTGCGTTTCTCGACATTCGATTCGAAGGTCTCGATCATCAAGCCGTACATGTGTGCGTGGATGGTCTCCATGCCGATCTGGAACCCGTAGAACTGTCGCATCTCTGGGACTTGAACTTCGGTCGAAAAGTTTTGTGCCAGGTTCTCGTTGACGATTCCATCAGACGATGCGAAGAATGCGAGCACCATCGATATGAAGCCGCGCTCATCTTCGGAGAGGGTCTCGTAGTCGATGCGGTCTTGAACGAGGTCAACCTCGGACACTGTCCAGAGCGACGCGACTTGCTTGAGGTAGAGGTCGAAGGTCTCGGGGTACATGATGGGAAAAAGACAGAACCGATCCATCGACGGATCGAGAATCGGTTCGATAAACTCTGTCATTCTTTGGTAGCCGAGAAAAAAAGATTTCCCGTGCCGCTCGTCTCACGCCAAGCCGCTGGCGACACGACGCAGCTCACGGCGATGGTCTCGTGCGACAGTGCACACTCTGATCTCGCAAAGCCGTTCGAGGCGATGCAAGGCGCCCGCCCACTTGGAGAAGTCAGAGCACACGGAGCCAACGGAGCGGGCTGCCGTCTGCTGACTTCCGTTTCTTCAATGTTTTTCAATTCCCGAAAAAAGATAAATGGACCTCCTCCTCCAGGCCGCACAGCTTCCGCCCGCCGCGATCGAGCACAAGCGGAGACGCGCGCAGCAGCCGACGCTGCTTGTGAACCAGAGCGTCGACCAGAAGCAGTCATGCGACGCGAAACCGCGCAAGGTCCCCAAGACCGCCAAGACGGCCAAGACCGACGCGGACGTGCTGGCAACGGCATACGAGGCCATGCACTTGGCCCACGCCGTTGCCGGAATGGATGGGTGGCTCAATGTTCCGATCAGTCCATTCGTCTTCAACCCTGAGCTCGCGTCCGCTGCGTATCAAGTCTCCATCTGGTGTGGCAAGGGGATCGGGCCACAGGGCGTCGTAGATCATCTCGCCTCTTTCAACTGGCTCAAGGCGGCCAGCGTGCTCGGCTCGGTGTCGGCTAAGGCGACCCTCGGCAAGAGCTTGGTGCTCGGCTACTGTTCGCGCCACGCCGCTCCGCTGCTCTCAAAGGGCGGCGAGTTTCTCGCCTTTGCAGCTGGACTAGGATCGCAAAAGGCGGCCCTCGCGCTCGCTTCCTGCTACCTGCACGGGCTCGGCGACTTTGTGGCGAACGACGCGTCCGCCATGGCCTGGTTAAGACACCTCAGCGTGGCGCCCCTCCAAGATGCCAACCCGCTGAAAGTGGAAAACGCGCGCAGAAAGCTGATGCGCATGCAGATACGACGCGCGCAGATGACGCACGACATGCAAGGCGGGTGACGTCGCGACCGTCTTGTGGCGCGACCACTGATCCGGCTTGCCAAGCATCGCGTGCTTAGTCGAGCGGGCATGGCTCCGACCACTGTAAGGATTGGTCGGGGCGCATCCGAGTTCGAACCCCGCTCAATCACTCTGATATCCTTGCCAACGGGCGCACTTACCGGATACCGGGTTGGCCACCCACTCTCCTCCGCTAGCCCCGGAAGAATTCCGCGCACGAATTCTGGAATGGTGTGCTGTGAGCTCAACCGGTCAGATGACACTCGGGAAAGACCGAGTGACGTTCCGGAAAGACGGGAATATACTAATTAATGCATTCATGGTAGAGGACCGAGCACGCGATCCGCTTTTTGACGCAAAGTTCTCTCCGTCATGACCTCGTAGTGCAGCTGTGCGTGCTCTATCTTGTACCTTGCCAGTGCCGATGTCACTTCGTCCACGCGCTTGCACAGACGCTCGTTCTTGAGCAGCAACGTGATTATGCGCGCGGTGAGTGCTATGCGCTCTTCCGCCCGGTCCTGAATCGTAAACACGAGCCGTTCGCGCATGCGCATCCACGCGTTCATCGCGGAGACGAGGCTTGCGATGCCATTGTGCTGATCATTGTCATCCCGTGCGACCATTCTATCTGCTCGACGATAAAATGAAGGAGGAGAGTGAACGGCGATGACCCCCAAAAAAAATGTGTGAGACTTAAGACTTAGAAGAAGTCGGACTGATCCACGGCGTCGTCGCCGGATGTCGAGGCGTCGGACTCGTCCCCGGACGCCTCCTCCGCCATGCCTCGATACAGAGCCCCCTCTGCGCGGGCCTTCATCTTATCGTACTCGGTGCTATACGTCCTGCAGAACTGCGCATGCTTGCCGCTCGTATCCATCTTGCAGACATCCCCGGACAGCTCGTAGAGGCTGGCCAGGAATGTAGTGTGAAAGTCCTTCGTCGTGCGCTTCTCCTGCGCAAGTTCCTGCCTGAGCGTCGACACTTCGGCACGCAGAGTCGAAATGTCGTCGGTGCTGCCTCTGTAGAGAGACTCCTCAGATCGTGTCTGCTTCGCCCTCTCCCTCTCCAGCACATTCGAAAAGGCTTTGTCGGTGAACTCCCACACATCAGTCGGCGACATCGTATATTCGTTGACCGTGAGTGAGTTGCCATCGGACTTTCGCAGGGTGAGCTCGGTGCCGTTGGCGCCCTGCGTGATGTGGCTGACAGTAGCGATTGGACGTTTTCCGAGTTGGTACGGATATAGAGGGTCACCTTCGAGGCCCATCATAACTTCATCACCTACCATTGCCACTTTGGAGAACTGTGGAATGATCTTGGAAACTTTGTCTAAGCGCGCCATAGTTTTACCAATGCGTCAACATTTTTTTTGTCGCGCTCCCGAACTCTGTCCACATACAAACGGTCTCGTATATGTAGACGATGGTCAGCCACAATGCTATCATTGGCGATGCAACCACCGCACCAACCATACCAAGTGTTAGCCCGTACGCTGCATAGGGTGATATCCTACGGCTCAGGCACACTCCAAACAACATGCTGGCGAAGTGGAAGCTTCCGATGCATCGGAAGTCCGCGTTCAGCAACGATGCGGCGCCGATACATGCCGAGAGTGTATTCAAGTGTCGAAATCGCAGACAGTTTAGGCCAAAGGACAGGGCGAAGCAGGTCGCGCGTCCTCCAAACATGCCGCTGCTCAGAATTCCACAAAGGAAGGTGATTGTCGTATTATGTGTGATGTCTGCTTGGATGAAATCAGTACAAAGAGACATCTGCTCGTACAGCCATAGCATCGTCAGCACGTACGGTTGCGCGTCGGAAGCCGCGCCATGCGCACATTCGAGACCCGCGTCGGAAGCCGCGTCGAGCGCATGGTCGAGACTCGCCGCGTCGAGCGCATGGTCGAGACTCGCCGCGTCGGAAGCCGCGTCGATACGTTCGAGACTCGCCGCGTCGGAAGCCGCGTCGACACGTTCGAGACTCGCCGCGTCGGAAACCGCGTCGAGTGCACATTCGGGGCTCGCCTCGTCGTTAGATCTGCCAAGCATATAGTCGAGCGCTTTTCCTCTTTGAGCCATTGGTGAGCAACGCCAAAAAAAAGAGCCGCTGCTCGACGCACATCTATTCGGATTCCAGTTCAACGCCAGAAGCCATGCTGTCGTCATCGCTCACATCTTCGAAGCGTTGCTCGTCGCGTTGCTCGTCGCGTTGCTCGTCGAGTTGCTCGTGCTGCGACTCGATGTGATTGAGCACACTCTCATTTGTGTTCTCCACCGTAGCGTCCACCGAGAATGTTTCAATCACAGCTGGTGCCACTTCAGAATCGCATGTTTGTGGTGGCGACACCATTCGTATCATGTACTTCCTCAGCCAAGACAGTTCAAGCAGCGCCATCTGCGTTCGTAGAATCAAGTACACCAGCAGTCCAATCACGATGAAATTGAACAGCATCTTGATGTTGCTTTGAAAATTCTTTTCCATGCTCTCACCGCGTTAGACAAGACGCAGGTTATAACTGCTCGGTATACGAGATCGCCAGGTGTCTGCGATACGACCAGAAACGCCGATGATGTCGGCGTCTACTCGTGCCACGCCGCTTGCGACAAGAGTCTCGACATGATCCATGCGGAGCATATTTGTCTCGAAATGTTGCAGCCTGGTATTCTGACAAAAGTCCGCGATCAAACCCAAGGGGTCGCAGAAGAGCGCATAGTCCGATATGCAGTTTTCGAGGAGGAGCGTTTGCAGAGAGTCGTGGGCGGAAAGCAGCGCGAGGAAGCGAGGCAGGCTATCCGTGCATGGACAGGCTGTGCTCACCAGCAGCGACTTCAGGTTGGGCGGAATGCACGTACAAAGCCGTTGCAGGTTCGTGTTTGAAATGTACCTCGACCACACTTTCAGCGTGCAGAGATTCGTCTGCGAGAGTGGTCGTATCATGGCGTCCACGAGAACATCGCACTGGATGTCCACGCGCTGCAGCGTCTGGTAATTGCGACGAATGCAACAATACATAGCCGATTCGAGGGACAGCAGGTACCTGCGATTGATCCGTGGATCTATTGAGAGTTGCAGGTGCCGCATCTTGTCCACCTTCAGCATAACCATCTTCAGAGCTCGCCTCGAGTGGTTCTTCGTGGCGATGCTGCATGCCTCCCATTTGTGCCACCGTTGCATGAGGGCGCCTACATCGAGAGTGGACATCCTGTGTGACACGGTCAGCAACGAAAAGCTCTTCAGGTTTGGAAACGTATTCTTGTCTGATATGATGCGAATGTCCGTGCTAGCTATTCGTCGGAGATGCGTGCACAGTCGACAGTTGCCACGGACGATGGCGTGCAAGTCCCGATTGACGAGTCGCAGCCGCATAATGTCTGACAAGCCCATAAATTGCAACAGACATTCGAAAGAACAAATGTCGGTGCACCACATTTACATTCGCTACGAAAAGCTTGTGACGCGCGCGAACTCAGGGCGGTCCGTCCTCCGAATCGGAGTCGGATCTCAACTGAGTCCGCTTTTTGGGACGCGTTCTGGGCGGTGGCATCTGCGGTGGAACCGTCGGCGCGAACATCTGCGACGATACCTTCCTTTTGAAGTGGTACATGCCCATCGACGTGAGCATGCCCATCGCGATCTCCATCTCGGGAGATGAGCTCGTAGAACGCCTCCAATACTTCCGATAAATCTTGGACAGCGCCGGATCGTACTTGTTCATATCTTTGCAGACGTTTGACGCCCACCCTGTCAGGTCTAGAAGGTGCAAGCGCCCATTCAGCATCTCGATTCCAGTGCAGACCATGCGCATTCCGTCGCGCATGTAGTTCATGTTGTTCACTTCCTCTATGTGTAGCATGTGACGTCGTATCTCGAACTGCATATCATCCAGACGATCCTCCGTCGTCCATTCTTTAGAAAACTGGATCCCCTGTAACTTCAAGCGTTGGATGTCCATGAGCACGTTCTGCTTTTCCTGGAAGAGCACATCGGTGTTGGGTGAGGCGTAATTGCTCCGAGGCACGGATCCTGTCCACGATTTCGACATGAATTGTTCGAATGCGCTGGCAGCTGCGGCTTCATTCGGCTCCGATGCGCGCGAAGCGGCATCCGAGTCATCCGAGTCTCGCCGTTTCCGGCTCTCCGCTCGGCTCTCTGCGCGGCTCTCTGCGCGGCTCTCCGCGCGGCTCTCCGCGCGGCTCTCCGCGCGGCTCTCTGCACGGCTCTCTGCGCGGCTCTCTGCGCGGCTCTCTGCGCGGCTCTCTGCGCAGCTCTCTGCCCGATGCTCGTCCGCGCGATGCTCGTCCGCGCGATGCTCGTCCGCGCGATGCTCGTCCGCGCGATGCTCGGCGCGATGCTCGTCCGGGCGATGCTCGTCCGCGCGATGCTCGTCCGCGCGATGCTCGAACGCGTTTGCGTTGATGTCATCGCCACCGCGCCTCTCCGGCTCGGCGCGCTCCTCGTCACTGTCACTCTGACAGCGCGTCGGACTGGGTTTCGCGCGTGGACGATCGTAATCGTCAGAGTCGCTGCTCTCCTCCTTGATCCGTCGTGCCATGCTGCCGTGCGCCCTGGATTCTTTCAAGTCTTCCAGTCGTGTCTTGCTCGGGTTTGCCAGCTGCGAAAAAACAGCGATGTCGGTCTCCGACACGCGACTCATTATGGTACTTGACAGTCAACACCAAAAATTCTGATGCAAAAGAACCGCACCCTACCGACGGCCAAAGTATTCTTTGCGCGATACCCCTCTGCTGCTCCCAGCCGAGGGCTTCTCGTGCGTGACAGCTACCTCAGACTTGCGTCTGCGTCTGCGCGAGTGTCGCACCGGGAGGCGCGTTTTGTAGTATCGTCGAGTCATGTCGACGGCTAATACGATGAGCCACACGCTCAGTATGCCCGCACATATTCCCGCTATTATCCCCCAATTGACGCCGAAGTCGCCCTCCGTCGTCGGCGAGAGCAGAAGTCGGCGCGAAGCGGGCAACGGATCGGTCGCCATGCTGAGCACACTGATCACCCACAGGATGCTCATTTTACTAGTGGAAGAGTTTTTTTTATTGCGTTGCGTGTCCTCAGAAAAATGGCTGAGTCTTAGAAAATGGCGACGACGTACGACCTGACCGCCGTTGCAGACGAGATTCACAGGTTGCGTGAGCGGCGCAGCTTGCTCGACTCGTTGCTCCGCGTCATGCAGAAGGACTGCTTCACGGAAGACGAGAAACTCATGATAGACGGCATGCACAAAGGCTGCGCAGAGACGCTGCGAGACAAGGAGAGCTTTTTGCAGTCGAGCAAAGAGTGCAGGTCCACAGCTGTAGACAAGTGCGGCCGCGACCTGGCGGAGCGGCGCGACATTCTGAACAAGATGTTTGACACACACCACGACGTGGAAGTGATGTCGGTGTTTGCGGCACAGCAGGCACTCTTGCAACAAGTCGTCGACGAATCAAATTCATCCTGATATGCCGACGATACGGAGATGGGGGACCACATGTTCGTGTATCAAGAGTTTGCCGTGCTTCGCGAGACCATCAAAAAGCCAGAAGAGCGTCTCGAACGCCCCATTATGGCTGGGGCGACAGCCGCGTACTCGAACCGGCTACAGGCGGCACGCATTCGACAGCGTCTCTCCGTATCCGACCTGTCTGCGCGAGTCGGCGTAACGCACAGGAGCATGTCCCTGTACGAAAATGGGTCGGAGACGCCGTCGGAGCACGTGATGAAAGCCATCAACGCTGTCCTGAAGATCGAGGCGTGAGGCAAAAAAATGTTTGCCGCTCCAAATGGAGGGGTTCGTCGAAGCGGCTGCCAACATGCACATCGTTTCCACATTCGTGGTCGGCGCCGCATTCGGCCTTTTTTTGTGCATAGGAACTGCGTGGTCGTCCTTTCTGCAGGCGTTGGCAACGCTGTTGATGCCGAGCGATGACGGCGGCTGGGTCGTCATGCGCGAGCTGCTCTTTGCCTGTATCACGACATTCTTGTGCATCTTGCTTCTAATCAGCCTGATCCAGGCACAGAAGTGCATCCGCCGTGTTGAGCGGCGACGGCCGCTGCCGAGGTGGCCGGTGCGTCCGGTGCGTCCGGCGCGTAAGCTGCCCACAAAAAAGGGGGGTACAATAAATGGATAGCGACTACATCGCAATTGCGGGGGGCGGGACAAAGGGCCTCATGTTTGTCGGAATGTTGTGCGCCATTGAGGACCACATCAAAGCCGTCACCGGAGGCTCGTATTCCGCCTTCACTGGCGCGAAGAAAGGATTTGCAGGCACATCCGCTGGCTCCTTGGCGGCACTCATCATGATATTGGATATCAGTCCCAGGCACATCAGAGAGACAATGGCGTATCGCCTCGCGAATCTGCGTAGCCTGGCACCGCGTCTCGACATTACAATGCTGCTTCAGTCGTACGGCCTCGATGACGGAGCTGAGGTCCGTCACATGATCGAGTCCATCCTTGAGCTTGGCGGTGTCTCCAGCACTGTCACATTCTCCGATCTCGCGCGATTGCTAAAGAAGGAGTTTGTTTGTGTGAGCACAGATGTGCACACCAAACGCTCCGTCTATTTCTCCGTGCAGAACACCCCTAACCTCAAGATCGTCGACGCAGTCTACATGTCGTGTTGTCTCCCCTTCATATGGACGCCGATGTGCCATTTGCACCACCTCTGCGTCGACGGATCCATGACAGACAACATGCCGGACTGCTTCCCAGTCGAAGAGACATTCTTCATCGATTTCGACGATCCCCAACGGACGAAAAGCATCACCAATTTCACCGAGTACATCCAGAGCATCTTCTTAATGGCAGGTCAAAGCTCGAGCTGGTGCAGGTCTCACAAGCACATGCTCTTACGGATGCCGACGCACATGTCGGTCTCTCCCATCGACTTTGACATCAACGCCGTGCACACGGCTGCTCTGCTCAACTGTGGATATTCGTCGATGATGCAGTATATTTTCAAAGAGATGGCGCCTACCATTGAGGGAATAATCGAGTTGATGTGTACCTTGGTTCTGGATTCCCGACAAAGGTGCGTGTGTGAAGGTCTTTGATCTGGTTTTGCAGCCTGTCTATGTAGACAAAGAGTAGCGCGAACAATATTCCGGCGACCATCAAATAGACAGTGCAACGTCTGGACTCTTCGTGGCGCAGCTGTCTGAACTCTGCCACCAGCATACGAAGCTCATCCCGGAGCAGAGCGTGCTCGTCACCGACTGCGCTCGAGCTGGCCTCGACCTCTGTCTTTGGCGTGATTGTTGTGATTGTCTTGACAGCGGTTGCTGCTGGCGTCGCGACTTGGGCCGGCGAAATATCCCACGCGTCATCCAGTGAAATCGCCATCTTAATTCTTTCTGTAAAGGTTTTTTTTTTTCGTGCGCACAGAAAATGGAGGCCATCATTCGCGAATTCGAAAACCACGTCAAGCTGCGCATCAGCCCGCCGAAACGGGCGGCTGCTCATCGATCAAGCGCGCCCAGCGCCGCCTTCTTCTTTACCGGTCTGTGCTTTGGCGTCGTTGTCTCGCGGATCACGTGCACGAGCGTGGCGCTCGCGAGGTAGTCAGTCGAAGGGCTGAAACAGCGGGTCATTGATGTACTCCTCCTCGTATGGGTTTTCTTCGTTGATCGGCAACATGACGGGATGGCTCGCCCTCGACCTCCGTGTCAGCAGCTGTCGTATCATGAAGAAGGCGATGCCGCCGGCAATGCAGAGGTAGATCAGTCTCGGCAACGCGCTCGTGCGATGCGGCGCTGCATCGACAGGCCTGTTGTAGGAGCGTTCAAACGATGCATTATTCGGCCCGTTGATGATGGTCGCGAGGCTATCCTTGAACGCACTATCGATATTATCCATTCTTGTTTTCTGTCATACATTTTCTTTCAACGGCAGACGCGGCGTTTCACAACATTCGCAGGACATCGGTGTTGCTCAGATCGGCGCGGCAAAGCGGGCACTGCGGATACTTCAGGGTTTCCGAGGTGAGGCACGAGTCGATGTGTGCCTTTAGACATGCCTGGCAGAACTGGTGACGGCACGACAGGCTCTCGTCTTGCATCCGCTCCAAGCAGATGCAGCAGACATCGCCTCGTGCGGGCCTGTTCGGCGTCAGGAGCACACCTTCTCGAACTCGTCCGACCTCGTCGTGGGCCATGAGCCGCTTGATGAGCGCGTACTCCCTCCCGAGCTGAGGCAACGAGGTCTCTGTGCAGAACCCGACCAGCAGGTGACAGACGACGCTCGGTTGCACGGCAAGCTCAATCCGACGGTTGACGCCGCTTTCGAGGATGCGGATCGCCGCCTTCTTCGTGCCCGCCGTCCCGAGAAGCAGCATGTGCGATGCGAGTCGCACCACCTTCTCCAGGGTGGATCCTGCCCGTGCGTTGTCGCACCCGAGTGTGGTCTCCACGAGCACTTGCAAGCAGCTGATCGGCATGTCGTTGAGTGGATCCGAATTGGAGTAGCTGACGCGATCGCACAGAGCGTCGAGCACCGAATCACAACCGCCGTGCGCGTTGACGAGGCGCCGAACAATCCTAATCGTCGCCGCGACTACGGACGGATGTTTGGTGCGACGCACAATCGAGGCGAATGTAGGCATGCCTCGCGTCAGGTAGATGTGCGTGTCCCGGTTTGCGCTCATGAGGTGGAGCGCCTGCAGCATGCGCATCAGTGGCGGCACGCGATGCGTTGAGCGACTCATACGTCTGAACAGGTGCATGTGAATCGTTCGACACCACCCGGTGGCATGTGAACGACGGAGTCGCACCGTCCTCGTAATCTTCAAGACGGACTTGCTAAAGTCCAACGTTTGCCGCGGGGGCCACAGAAAGTGCATTCGATTTTTTTTTAAATATTCTCCAAGTAAGAATGCGACGGAAACATCGGCCGCCGAGGTCGAGGCAGGAGATGCGCGCGCACGCGTCGGCGCACGCGCCGGCGCTCCTCCCTCCCGTGCCTCAAGCCGCCGCGCCTCAAGTCCCCTTGCCCGTGGCGATCGCCTCGAATTGTCTGTACGCGCCGTTTGAGTGCAGTGTCTACCGGAACCATCCAAGTGCATGGTGTTCCTCTTGCAAGATTCGGGCATCGAGCATGTGTGCGCAGCTCGGGTACCCGGACGTTCGAACGCTCTTCAGCCCCTCTGTTTACGCCTACCCTTCTCATGTCACATGCGCGCCTACGTGCTACCCTCCCACGGGACAAGTTTATGCGTGCCCCGCCACGCACCCTCCCGCGTGTCCTCCCACGTGCCCCGTGACGCACCCTCCCGCCTGCCCCGCCACGCACCCTCCCGCGTGTCCTCTTGCGTGCCCGTCATTTTCAGCGCACTCTCCCGCGCACCCTTCCGCGTTCCATCTCGCGTTCCCTTCCGCGTGCCCTTCCGCGTGCGCGCCGGTCGCATGCGCGCGACCTGGCATGTGCCCAACATCTGTCTATTCGAGTTCGTAGCCCGAAGGTCCGCCGAACAGCCGCCCGTCTGTAGAGTCTCGTGACACGGCCGGCTTACACGCCGCACGCGTCATTACACCGAGCGCAACAACGAGGGAGCGTCGTCTTACATGCCGAAAAACGGTATGTCGGTGGACGCTTCGATTCGACAGTCTTTCTCCAGTCCCGTTGTCAGGCGCGGAATCATGATGTTGAAGACCGTCCTCGCAAGGCCGTTCGTATGATACACAACGCGCAAGCCATCCACGACCACATCGGTCTCACATATCTCTCGACACACATTCCGCATCTTGATGAACGCCTCGTCGAGCTGTTCCGTCTCGGCACGTTCCGTGTTGAGCCGGATCGCCTGCTTCAGCTTTGCGAGGTTGGCATCGTACTGCTTGTCAAACTTGGTGATCGTCGACTCGGATAAGCTTCGCCAGTCCTCATCGACGCGCGACTTATCGAGCAGCATCTTTGTAAGAATTGGCGTGAGCGTGTTAAATCCCATCTGCACGACCATGTTCTTCTCGTACATCGGCTTGATGAAGTTCTCCCCCCACCCTATACGATTCAGGTGTTTGAGACCTTCATATATAGAAGCATGCGGCGTTTCGGCTACAACGAGCTTTTCAGTTGCCGCAACCGACTTTTTCAGGATACTCTCGCATTCCTCCGCGTTCCTAGGACGGATCGTCAGCATTTTTTGATCCTACTGCTTATATTTTGCAGCAGCTGAACGCTGTTGCGCATTGACGCCCGGCAAGACGCACTGCATTGAGTTCAGCACAGTATTAAAAACAGGCCTTGTAAGCAGAAAATGCCAGATGTGATTCTAATCAACATACACGGGGGCTTTCCGTCCTCTATGATTCACCGATCGATTTCTGAGCTGGATGCTTTTGCCAGACTCTCCAAGTGTGGCAGGACATATGATAGAGTTTACCCGACTAACGCATGTGCTGGCCCGTCGTTGCACGATACGATCATGGATGCACCGTTGGGGAGCATGGCGGACAGCGTCTGGCATTCCTGGTCGCATTCGAGAAAGGCGACGCGCACACTGTTTCACGTCTTCCAGAACCACGAATTCCACACGAGACTGTTCGGTGCATTCGGATTGGATCCGCGGCTCGACCCCCATTCGCACATGCACATGAATCCGGACAAGCTCAGCACTGCGCTCAGCATGTACGGCATCGACGAGTGTGACGCGCAGGACGCCGCCTACACGTGCCAGCTGGGCTTTGCGCACGACCGGGACGTGATCGAGCGTGTGAAGCGGTACCTCGCCGACAAGACGCACACAGACGCGAAGCGCTTTCTCATGGTCAACCTCCTGGGCTGTCAAGACGCGCACAAGTGTACATTCAGCGATGTCGACCCAGAGAAGGTCTGCATACCCGTGATGCACTTTGAAGGCGCGAGCGGCGACTACGACGAGCGTATCTTCTCTCGCACAGTCCTCTCGGACAATGCGCGCCAGAGAGGCACGCACGCACACGAGATCGAGCCGCTGCGTCGATCTGCGCAGCTGAAGGACTGGATCAGCGGCGCCACCGACGTCGACCTCGGACGCGACGATACGATCCGTACCGTCACGGGTCTGCATCGCTTCTGCTGGAAGTGCATCGACGAGATAAACAGCGGCGTCTCCGAAATCCTGAGCCTGCTCGAGTCGCAGGGCCGGTTGGAGGACGCCGTCATATACCTCTACTCGGACCACGCCATCAGCTTGTATGAACATGGTGAACTCTGCGAAGCACCGTGGGACTCTTGCATGCGCAGCTTCATGATTCGAAAGTCGCCGTGCGCAAATGGCGATTCTCGACAGCAGCTTAGCCTGTCGAGTCTACCGACCATGCTGATGGCAGACTGTGGCATACACGCGGACTGGCACGTCGTCCCCTCGCTGGATGACTGCTGCATCACGCTAGGTCTGGCAATTTCATGGCTGGCGCGCGCGTACATGCCGCCCCGCGTCTCCTCGCTCGCGCTACAAACATTCTTCGTCAGGGCGAACGTGCTGTACAATCACCGCCATTACGGCGTGACCATGTGGTTCAGCCTAGACGATCTGATGACTTCTTCCGTAACGGCGAGTCGGATGAGCCGGACGAGCCGGGCGTGGAAGAATCCGACGTTGCATGTTTCTTTCGAGACATTCGCCAAGACAAACCTGCTGCAGGTGTACGAGCATCTTACCGACCCCTACGAATCGGACAACATCGCACGCCACGCAGACTGGCTGAAGACCGAGTGCGCCACCAACCTCAAAAAAATCATAGACGCGTCCATGCTCCGACAAGAGCTCGCGACGCTGGCGTTGACCGTCCCGGACGACGTCGACGCGATAAGCCCGGACAAAGTCACATTCTGCTCGGTTCAGCTCCATCATAGAATTCGCGATCGTGTTCGTGGCAGCATGGTCAGCAGGCCGGTCACGACATCGTCGGGCACGCAGACCGACGAGATCACATTGGCGATGGAGGTCACGCGGGCATTTGGCGAAACGCTTGGGAGCGCTATCTGCTCGACGCTCAAAGATGTGCGAGCCAGCTCGCTGACTCTGTTCGTGCCAGATGGGCCGGATCTGCAGGCGTGGGCAGAATGGGCGCCCTCCCCATTTGGTGACATCTACACGCGCGAGCGTCTGCTCGACATAGCCCGTCGGCAACTGAGCATCCGTGATGTCACAGGGACCACGCATCGAGTGACAACGAAAGACGACGAGAACATCCTGCTCAGTCGGTGTCGCATCTCGCTGCGCACGGCGGTCGTGCTGACGTACGCCGACGGGCTGGCGATTGCCTATCGCGTGTTCCACGCAGAGGCGGCACTTGCCGGCGTCGAGCAGCTCGTGCTATCATCGCCGCGCGCCAACGAGGAGGCGACGCTCGACGGCGTCCAGCCAGCCGTGTCGCCAGGACATACTACAGTCGAGGCAGAGGGTGTGAAACCGATGGAAAAACCAGACGAACTACTGACAGGACTGCTGAGACGAGAGGCAGACGGCGAGGAAGCTACGGAAGAAACCACGGAGCTGCTCGCAGAAGAAGCAGACGATTCGTATGGTCGCATCGCCAAGCGCACCTCGCGACAGATGCTGCAACGGAAGCGGGCGAAGATCTACACCTATGAGGGAACAACGACCAAAGGCTCCGTGCGGGCAATGGAGTTTGCGAGCGTGTCTCGGACGCGGTGAAGAAGGGCATAGCATCAAAATTGTCGCCGACCGATTGCGAAAAGGGTTCGGGTTCGACCTCGAAGATGGAGTGTGTCATATGCCTGCGCCACATCTCAAATTCGGTCGCCATTTCGCCGTGCTTACACCGCTTCTGTGAAACGTGCATCACGACGAGTCTCACGTATAAGGTGAGATGTCCCATCTGTCGTCGCGTGCCGACCTCCCTCGAGGTGCAGACGAGCAAGTACGAGTCGACGCTGACCCACTTCGTCAAGGACATCGCGTGTGCCGTTCGCCCACCGGAAGCGCGCCTCGGCATCACGCTCAGTCAGCTGAGTCTGCAGCACGGCGTCAAGATAGTGCGACTCCATCGACGCCAGTCCGCGTATGCATCGGGACTGCGGAAAGGCGATGTCCTCATCCGGATGAACAACATCCCGTGCACGACCGTGTATGGCGTCATCGGCGTGCTCGATGCGCTCAAGCATCAGGCGAAGCAGGAAAATGCGACACGCGTCGCCACGTGTTTGGTCATTCGGAGGACGAGGCTCGGTGAGCTGCTCCAACGTGCCTTTCCGCGAGCCTTCACATCTTGCGAGAAAGAATTCGGTTCTTCTCTATGTCCAGGAACGGGACGACGCAGCTGTACTTAAAAGAGACATTCATGAAGGACTTGTTAGCATAGAGGGCGAGGGCGCGCATGTCTTGCATGTGCGCGACGACCTGTCCGTCCAACACGAGCTGCCGCAGAAAGTCCGCCATGGACGCGTGAAACATTTGGAGGATTAGAAAGATGTCGTTCTTTTTTTGCATCTTCTTCTCGCGCTGCTGTATCTTCTGCTTCAACACCACGTCAGAGACTTCGTTCAACATGTAGCCGATTCGCAGGTCTAGATTGTTCGCCTCGATGTTTCCTGGCTGCCAGTGCAGTAGCTCCACGTGCTCCACATGAAGCGTCAGCCTGTGCATGTTTGTCAGAGTCTCGGCGTTGCTTGGCGAGAGGTGGCTCCGACGTATGGCCTCCGAGAGCTCCCTGATGGTTGGAAGCCCTCCGCATGGGATGTCGTTGAGTTCCCGGTCCAGTGCGTTGCTTCCGCGTTGAAACTCGTAAAAGTGAGGGTTGTGAATCACGCCGTTTATCTTCAGGCCGGTCTTCCAGCTGAACGCCGTGTGGCAGGCCGTGCACCACATCTGGTCGCATCCGGAGACCTTGAATATGTACTGGGCGCAGCCCGGACACTTTTTGGAGTCATGCTTGATCAACTGCATCGTCCGCTTTTCCTCCTCGTTGCAGACGTGATCGTCGTCGCGTTCCAACCCACGAGGCGCGTTGCACTCTGAACACGTGTACCGGTGGCAGATGTTGCACTTCCAGCCGGTGGACAGGAATCCTTTGCACTCGGCTTGCCCGCAGCTCTGATGAAATTGGCGTCGTTCTTGCTCGAGAGGCGGGACGATCTGACGGGAGAGCTCAGAGCAGCTCTGTTCCAACATGTACAGACGACGTCGGAGCCGCTTCCTGTCCTCCTGCATCGTCTTTAGCAGTTGCGCGTTTTGACGTCGCTGCAGCTCCTGGTTCACATATATTTGGGTCGTCGGCATCATGGCCATCTCTCGTTCAAAGAGCACATTTTCGCGATGCAGTTTCAGGTCCACGTTTACAAACTTGGCAGACACACCATGGAGGACTTCACGATCGAAACGGCGCTTGCAGTGCATGCAGTGCGGATCGTCCGCTCTGCTCACGATGTAGCGTTGCACGCACTTCTTGCAGGTCTGAAACTGACAAAACGGGCATTCAAAGCGTTTCGAGGCAGTCAAGTCGGTTATACACACCTCGCAGCGCTCACTCATGTTGCCGAGACGAAGGAACAAAAAAAAGGAGGGATCACCGCGTCTCCGGATCAGTTTAGCTGGTGCATTCTCAGCGCATCGATGTGTCAACATGGAGCGGCTAGTGAGACGCGCCGGTTGGCGCGCGTCATCGTCGCCGTGGCTGCGTGCGCCGCGAGCAGTCCTCTAAACGCCGTCTTGGTCTACGCTGACGACGTGCCCCTGCTGCTGCGCACACTCTTTCAGCTCTGCGCGTGCAGCTTGTGCGCGGCCTCTGTCAACTATGTCGCGCTTCAGGTTGGCGACTTCCGACCCGGGAACCGCTGCACTTCGATGCACGGGTGCATCGCTTACGCCGCCGGGTTTGCCTGCTTTCTGCTGCGATGTGCGATCGTCTTGCGGCAGGCACAGGGGTCGCCGCTCGCAGCGTCGTACGACAAGTGCAGCGAGCTCTCACAGCTCGTGTGCATGTCCGCGCCCTTTGTTTTCTTCAATGGGATCGTGCTGCCGTTGTGCTGCTGTTGCTGTCACGCGCGCTCGCCATTTACGGCATTCTTCGAGTCGATTGCCGCTATTTGACGATGCCGTACCGCCGTGCACACTCAAGCAAGGTGCGAATCCAGCTGGTGCCGCCAACCCATTCGACCCAACCCAGCTTTCGTTCTGCTTCGATCGATCGGAGCAACGTGAGGATGCTGTCCTGCTGCAGAATGAGCCTCTCAACCATGATCTTGTACTGCATCAGGACGTCTATCTTGCTCGCGAGCGTCCGTACATCGGCGACGAGCTCCGCGAGCTCGCACGGCTCGGTCTTGTGTCGCCGCATCGCCTCACCCTCGCCGATGCGACAATTTGATTCGCTCAGCGACGCATGCGCTGCCGCGCTAGTTCGATTTTCGCAGCAAAGCCCTTGATTGAGCCCCTGTTGCCTTTATCAAAGTACTGCTTGCGCGAGACCGCGTCTGCCCGTCGAGTCCTACTACGATACAGGGCGATCCGCTCGCAATGGATGAAAGAGTCGATGTCCAATTTCAACTGTCCGACTCGTATGTTTTGGTGGTCGTCGAGATGGATCCGTATGTAGTCGTTTGTCGTGGTCGGCAATGTGGTAATCGTACGCGTCCTCGACAAGTGCTGCAGCACCGACGGCGGGTGAGCGCCGTGTAAGGCGATGATGGCGTTGCTGCTTGGGTCGACAATCAGCGTGTAGGGCGACTCCTTCAGCTGGTGCACCGCGTTTTCGACGGCAAAGGCGCACTCTTCGCCGTACGAGGTCGTCACCATCTGGTGCAGCATTTCTTTCCACGGCCGCGTGGACGCTGCTGACGCGGGCATCGAGGCATCCACCACGGCGACATCCGCTTCCGCCGCCGCCGGTCCCGCCGGTCCCGACGCCGATCCCACCGCCGCTTCCCATGCCGGCTCCGACGCCGGTCCCGCGGCCGCTTCCCATGCCGGTCCCACCGCCGGTTCCGACGGGACGGTCACGACATCGTCTGGGCTCGGCACCGGCAGTCTCTCCATCGCGACATGTTCGGCCATGCTCAAGAAGTCGTTCGCGACGCATCGTCGACGTGTCATGTCGCGGACCGCGGGCAGGCATCTCTTCAGCAACGCCGAAGGCACGCTGCCAGAAAACCACGCCTCGTCCTCTGCCAAGTTGTCCGATAGACCGGCACTGTCCCGCACTCGCCAGTCGGCCGGATCGTCCATGCGGAGGAAGTACGACGGTAGACTATCCAGGGAAAACGCCGGAAAGTAACGCACGATCTCATGATGCTCCGCCTCGTGCAGCAGCCTGCACGTGCACGTCCACAAGTCCTTGCTGGAATCCACGGTCAGGCTGACCGAGTCGTGCAGCATTTCTCTCGATGTGTCGATGCCGAGCAGCTGCAGAATCATGGTGGGCAGTATATGCACATTCATCGGGCTTTTGACCGAGAGCTTCCCTTTGGGGAGGAGCGCTATCGTGTTGTGGCTGACTTCCCATTTGCCGCTCCTGTACTTGTGGGCCTGGTATGCCAAGGTGAAGAAGAGGCCATCGGAGCACGCCCCTCTCAGGCCGTTGATTGCATCCAAGGCATCGGCAATCGCCGTTGCTTGCGCCACTATGGCATTCGCGGCCAGTGCGCGAAGAGAAACGGCCTGCCCCTTGGTGCTGGGAGACATTGGAAACTGGCGCATGATTACGATGCGCAGCGCAGACTCGGCCGCATGCGGGCGTCTCAGTGCCAGCTTGATCGCGGCCACATCTGAGTAGAACTCGACCGTATGCGCGAGGCCGCCGAATCCGTCTACGATCGCATCGACGCCCGCTCGTCCGAGCACTAGGAGCTCAACATGGACGTGAGCTTTCGCGGTCGATACGAGCGCCCCGTCTAGGAGCATGTCTCTTAACGCCTGATCAGGGGAGTGATCGGTAATGGAAAGATCTGTGTGGAGGTCGTGTGTTTCGAAGATATCATGCCGCCGGTTGTACGCGGGACACAAAGGCCAACGCTCGCACAACACGACCGTCGCTCTCATCTTTCCTTGGCGTCTTCTTTTTTTCAGCGCATAAATCAGCGCGTTCATTTTCTGTCGCACCGCCGTCATCTATCGCAGGTCCGGGCGTCGGTCGTGGCTGCTCTTTGCGCGTCGGCGTCTCACGTGCGTCCTGGCTTGTCCGGTCGCGGTGGCGCAGCTGGATCCACCGGTGACACGCGCGAACTCTTGAGGTCAGCGCTTCTGCGCGTTCCAGCATGTAACCAGGCTAAGTTACCGCCGGTTCCACCCTTGACCCTGGTCGCCCTGCAAAACGTTCGTCTTTTCAACGTTGTAAAACGCGTGCACGTAAGAATCCTATCCGTTTTGATCGCAAACATCAAAGGGGCCTTTTCAAATTGTCTTAAATACTCCGTATTCGTTTGTGATTGATACTTTCCCATCTATTTCCTTGATCGCTACCATACCCTCACCGAATTGGCCGCTTCTAAGTTCACTGTATGCGCGTACAAGCACGTGGTTGTCCCAATCTTCATGTGACTGTAGCTTCCACTTTCCGTTTAGATCTTTAATGTAATGACCCGGGGTTATAACCATTACGAAGTCTGAATTACTTGTGTTATTGATGAGTTTTCGGATTTTACTGGGAACCGCTGGGGGATAATGCGCCAAGGTTATATGAGTTGCAGATACAATAATCAAGGCAGTGCACCCCCCAAGGCCATACGTCATCATACAGCACGACATTGGTCGAGACTTGGTTTTCGTTTGCCACATCGAGACTTGCTCACACGTACAGGAAGATACAACGCTGCCATAACATGCAATGCATTGTGAACTGCGATCTTTCTTTGACTCCTGATTGGCGACAATGGGGCTCTCCTCGCGGCTGTCGAGACGCTTCCTCCCCTTGGCGGTGGCCTGCTCCAGCTGATTATCAATACTATTGAGCAACTTTGTGACGAGAATCATGTGTCGATCCACGCATTTATCGATACACATTTCGTTTGTGCTATATAAGCCAGGACGTCCCTTTATGCATACGTTACTAATTTGAGGATGGAAGTGCCTCTTCCAAAACTGTTGCGCTTCCTGTTTGAATTATTGAAGGCGATCAGAATGGCGGGTCGCATCCAGCAGCTGCGATGCCGTTTCATGTGCATGTGAAGCACGCGCTCAGAATATCGAGGCATGCTCTTGAGAGCTACAGTCGCGTCCTGGACGCTGGTTCTGATGCGATCTTCAACCCAAACCCAAGACGCTTTCAGACACGACTGTCGCGTGAGGATCCGCTCGTCGTAAGGGTCGAAGCATTTCTTCGTCGCGCGGGTTACCTGGACAATCGGACGCTCGCCGATGCCGTCGTGCTGCGGAGCCTGACCGGCTGCCAGCGGCAGCAGTGGCACACCGACTTCGACCCCCGTACATGCCAATCCGCCGCCACCATGCCGCTCGGCATCCTGCTCGCACTGCAAGACGACACCTACTTTCACGTGCTCGATGAGGAGGTCTTCACCATGGAAAGGGGCGACGTGCTCATCTTCTCGGGCGATACCGTCCACGCCGGCGCCGCATATGAAAAGACGAATGTGAGAATTCACATGTACATGGACTCCAACGATGTGCGGCGCACGAAGAACACGACTTATTTACTGTCGGACCCGCCGCACTAGACCCAGCAAGGGAGGGGTCGCCTCCAGCTTTCCTAGTTTTTGCAGCACCTGACTCTTCTTCTTCATGAATTCGTACTCGCGCTGCATCCGAGCAAGGCTCCATCCGATGCTGTCCCTGTACGTCTGATCGAACATGGTGGCCTTGTAGCGCTGCAGCGACGTCTGTAAGTACTTGTCCTGCAGGAGCTTGCACAGGCGTGGGCACGCCATATATCCCACTCTTTCTTTTTTTCGGATGTTGCTCGCTTACCCCGTCTATACCGCGCTGAGTCGTGGACCCGACGACGCCGATGCCCGCGCCCTGCTCGCCGATCGCGTGTTCGCTTCTGACTTCAAGAAGAGCGTGGCCGCCATCTGCAATCTAAAATGCCGACAGATTTCATTGGAGTGCGACGACGCGCGGATTCGCGTGGTCTGCGAATGTTACTCGGCTGTCGATCAGCAGCGCGTCTTCCACCTGCTTCGAGACACCTTCACGGCAGACGACGCCCAGCTAGACAAGCGCCCGCTGCCGCGATACGCCGCATCGCATCAGTGCGGAGAGCCTATCGTGTCGGCGCCGCTGGCCGAGTTCGGGCTCATGCTCGAGGACCTGCAGCGACGATTGTGCAGCATTCGCCTCGATATGCTCACACGCCTGCGGTGGCAAGGGCGCGTCGACCCGTGGCTCGTCAAGTATCGCTGCAGCCCGCTCATTGCCGAGGTCGCGGCGCGACTGCAATACATGTCCGACTTTTGCTCCGAGCACAACTTCGTGCCACACTACAAGGAGGCCTTGGCGCTCTTCCGCGCCGACGTCGACGCGTACTATGACATGCATCCCAACGTGGAAAAGGGCATGGCAATCCTCAGAAACATTTTCAGAGTGGATGGCACAGAGCAGGGCACCGACGAACTCAAGAGCGTGTACCGCATGCTGCATGTCTCATTCAACGCAGGACTGAAGTGGAAGGAGATAAATGCGCTCGCCTCGCTCGACCCGCTCGATTCGCTCGATGTACACGTAGGCTCGAAGGAGTTGGGCGATGCACTCGCCAAAGGAAAGAGGTGCTTCACTTGGAACGAATTGGCGACGATGCGGCTCTTGTCGCTGAGGACGGCCGTCTGCGCCAAGGCGGGGTCCCGCCGCTTCACGCAAGCTGCATGGGAGGATTTGGGCGCACGACTGTCTGCCATGCAGAGCCAGATCCAATTGTCGGTGGAAGAAAGTCGACGCAGCGAAGAGACGTGCCTCGTTGTGCTCTGAGGCGGCAGGTGGTGCGGGTGCGCTGCGCGAGGTGCTTTTGAGTTCTTTTGTGTTGGTAGCATGGGAGAAAATTCGGCAGCTGTTATACAAATGTACGAGTCGATACCGCACGCACGGTCCAAGCCGGTAGGCCCCGGTCTCAAAGCATGCATCGCGTGCGGGCTGGTCTCGCAGTTCTCGGCGTTTGCGATACTCAGGGCTCACACGGTGACGCCCGTGTGCGACTCGACGATACTCTTACACGCAGAACTCGTGAAAATGCTAGTTTCTCTCGCATTCGCCTTCCGGACGGACATAATGCGGCAGCTGTCGGATGCACTCGTGCCATTCAGCTGCTTCTGCGCCATGAACCTGCTCAGCTTCTGGTGTCTTCGACACGTGCACATCGCTTTGTACGTCCTCATCATGCAGTTCAAATTGGGCTGGACTGCCTTTTTCTCATGGATGCTCATGGGCACGCAGTACTCGCGGACGCACGTTTGCGCCCTCGTCGTCATCGGACTCTGCGTGTCGTCGCTCAGCGTCAGGCATCATACCAGGCAGGGGGACGATCCCTCCAATTACCTCCTGGCGGTCTGCGGGCTGATCGCCGAGACAGCTCTATCCGGCTTCGCAACCAGCTTCACGCAATACAGTTTTAATGCTGACATCAACACGCTGTGGGTGAGAAATACCCAGCTCGCCATGCTTTCCATCTGTGCATACGCGCCACTGTCTGTGTACCGCGAGTGCTCGCTCATGCCGACAGGGGCGTCCCTTCTGCTGTCCGGACTGTCAGCGCTTGGTGGCATCCTTGTCGCTCTGAATATTCTCTACGTCGGGGCCGTTTACAAGACGATATCGACAAGCGCGTCCATCGCGCTGACGATCTTGCTTGAAGGTCAACTTTTTCGCGGACACGTGACGGTAGATACCCTGCTCACATCTGCCGCGATAATCGCGATGTGCATGCTGTACGCATGGCTCCCGACCACTCACGTTTGACTCATGCAGGACGACGACGCCGCTCACTGCACGCGTCCGGGTGCCGAGCCAGTCGAGAGCGTGTGTGCGTTGAGGAAACCGTGGTGTGCGATCGCTCGCCACCGTTTAATACATTGCACTTTTGGTTTTTGAGGTTCAGATATTGGAGCGGATCAAAGAGGGGCGGAAGGCGCTTCGTGCGTGTGACAACAATGCCTGCAGGCGCAGTTGTCCGGCTTGTGTGTGTGCCGTTCGCAGACTGGAAGATGCTGCCAGACGCCTGCCGCGCCGTGGACGATGCAGAGCAGCGACACTCTATTGAAACTCGCGTTGACTGTGTCGACGACGAAGAGCTTTGTTCTACCGAATGCAGACCAGCGGGGTACCGGAAGCACACTATTTCAGAGTAGATGCCGCATGAATCGACGAAAAACGGAGAACCAACTTCTGGGCAAAGAGCGGCGCAACCTCACGAAAAGTAGATCCACCGAATGTGCTGCGCACCGTTGTTCGTCGTTATGGAGAGCATATATGTGTCATAGTGCACGAAGCGCGTGTGCATATTTTTGCGCTCCGAATTCACAAAAGAAAATAAATTGATTCCGCCTCGAGTTTCTTTTTTCGCCGTTATGCGGCCGGTGCAACTCTCCTTCAACGTGCTCCACAAGTTGCGCAGCATGGCACCCTCGCCCGGTCCGCCTTCTGGTCCGCCGCTTATCGACACAGCCTTCGGTCCGGCCTTTGGTCCGCCTGCATCTCCACCGGGCTGCTGCGCGCTTGCCGGTGTAGCGATCAGCGTATCGATATTTTGTGTGGTTTTCTTTGCGTTCTTGCTGTGTTGCTGCTGCATAGGAAACTTCGACGGTCATCGTTCTCGTCGCTAGATGTATCGTTTGTCACGACAAAAAAAAGCGTTTCACAGTCTTAGTTGGCGAACGCAAGCCCAGCAAGGCCTTCGCGGAAGCGAAGGACGTTCCAGTTGCGCGCGAAGACCATCACAGAGACCTGCTCCTTGCCCAGGCCGTCCTGGAGCTGCAGGTTGAGGTCGACATGGTCGATGCGAGACATGTTGCACGAGCCCGACGGCGACGCGTCCTCCGGGTGCAGCGCAAACGAATACACATAGATGAAGCAGTCGGGGATGTTCGTGTGGTGCTGGTAGGGCTGCACCAGCCGGAACCAGGTGCCGGGCTTGGAAGAGAAGCGCGACTGGTTGTTGAGGTACAGCGCAGCAGAGACCACCGGGTCGCGGTTGTCGATGCCCGAGTAGTTGAACCAGTTGTTGCAGCGCTCGTGGCACTGACGACGGACGCCCCAGATGAGCTCCAGCACGGGGTGGTTGAAGTTGAGCTGCATGCGCACCTGCGAGTTCGTGGTCTGCATGTGGAAGGCCTGGTTCTGCACGATGAGCACCTCGTAGTGCGTAGTCGCAAACCTGTCGCGCTCAACATTGTCAAGGTACACATACGTGGTTTCGAGGCAGGCAGAGAGATCATTGGGCGCAAGGCAGCATGCGGTGGCACAGTTCTTAACGGCAACATTTGCCGACGACACGACGATGCAGCGCTCAAGGCGCTCGAACTCGACGTGGATCTGCACGCCGTGGAACTGAAGGGACGCGAGGGCGAGCGCCTGGCCGGAGTGCTGGGTGAACCAGAAGGGAAGCGGGACGTACAGGATCTGTCTCTTATACACATCTGACGCTG
>OJEA01000035.1_pt1 | contig 28995 bp, 27 predicted proteins | sample 1593051 | NCBI WGS metagenome assembly OJEA01 (sample SAMN05416699, study PRJEB24817) | seawater metagenome | isolation source: Sea water | place: Canada:Atlantic | collected 2013-07 | reverse complement strand
CATCTTGACGCATCAGAGAATAAAAAACAATAAGACTTCACCCCGCGCGCCCTAAGTTTTACAGTTAGACCTAATCACTTGCCTGCCAAGGACAACGCCCTCATTAGATTCTCCTATTATGTAAAGCATCATAGAAATATTTACCTAATTGTTGTTGATCATGGAGCATTTGTTTTTGGGTTTAGAACAAATAGTAGTTGCTTGGGTTAGTCATTGAATTTCAGCATTCTGCAATTAATGCTTCGCCTGGACCTTGGCCTTTTCAGGAGATGATATTCGTAGACCTTGGACTACTCTTGGGTAGCTATAATATTTGCGCAAATCATTGGGGACACGTCTGGAAAAATAGAAATAGCCGCCTCTGATAAAGGTATACGGTATAGATTTGGTCTGCATAATGGTCAGTACTCAAATGGGCATAACAAATGCCATGCTAAAAGATTGAGTATTATCAGATGCTTATCGGGGATATGCCACTGCTAGTTAGGCAGTAAGTGGCGGAGAGACAGGGATTCGAACCCTGGGAACCTCGCAGTTCAACGGTTTTCAAGACCGCCGCATTCGACCACTCTGCCACCTCTCCGTGCCATAAAACGGGATCGATCCGTTAGAGACTACCTAATTAGACTTTTAGTTAGATTCAACCCCAAAGAATGCGCAAATCAGCGCCTATGGTGTTTTTTTTTCAATATTTGTTACTTCCAACTATTGTAATAATTAGTTATGTTAATATTAACCATATATATATGATTAAATATTTATATTTTTACTTAAATATGATCATTTTTTACAGGAACAAAGGGAATCAAATGAAAAGTTTTTATAAAATAATATCAATATTTATAATCACTTTATTTGCATCTAAAGTTAATGCATTTGATACCATTGCACGTTCTGCAATGGTCGTTGATCAAACAACAGGCACTGTTTTGATGTCAAAAGATGCAGATCTTAGGGTGCCACCTGCGTCAATGTCTAAATTAATGACACTATATATGTTGTTTGAGGCATTACGTGATGAACGTATCGCAATGGACACAGAGTTTTTAGTTTCCGAAAAGGCTACTAAAATTGGTGGTTCTACAATGTTTTTGCGTGAAGGAGAGAGAGTTTCTGTCCGGGATTTAATTCAAGGCATAATTGTTCAATCAGGTAATGATGCGTGCGTTACAGTGGCAGAAAATTTAGCTGGCACAGAGACAGCTTTTGCAGATCAGATGACCAAACGCGCTATAGAATTAGGTATGAATAATTCATCATTTGGCAATTCCACGGGATGGCCTGACCCCTTGCAAAGAATGAGTGCAAGAGACTTAGTGCTTATAGCTGATTTGTTGATTAAAGATTTTCCAAATTATTATCCATTTTTTGCCCAGGCATCTTTTACATGGGATGGTGTTAAGCAAAACAACAGAAATCCTTTGCTAGCTCTTGGCATAGGTGCTGATGGCTTAAAAACTGGGCACACTAACGAAGCTGGCTATGGCCTTGTAGGATCAGCAAGGCAAGGCAACCGAAGAATAATATTTATGATCACAGGCTTGGAAACAAAAGCAGCCCGAGCTAATGAAGCAGAAAAACTGGCAAATTGGGCTTTTCGCCAATTTGTAATAAAGGATTTATTTGAAAAAGGCGCTGCCATAACGAAGGCACATGTATGGCTTGGGGAAGACAAAACCATAAACTTAGTTACAGAAGATAAGGTTTCAGATCTCTTTCCACTTGGATCTCTAAAAGGAGTAAATATAGAAGTTAACTACAAAGGCCCAATTGAAGCACCCATTACAAAAGGTGATCGATTAGCCATTTTAACCATCGAGATTCCTGGAATGGGTAAAAGTGAACATCACTTGATAGCGTCTAAAAATGTAGCAAGCGGCTCAGTCTTTAATAGAATAGCCACTAGTGCGCAACTTTTAGGAAAAAATGCCTTAAATGGTCAGCTGTGGGAAAAATAATGAATTTGAAAAAAGGGTTATTTATTACCTTTGAAGGAATTGATGGTTCTGGAAAGTCCACACAATCACAACTACTTGCTAAATCATTAGAGAGCATAGGGCAAAGTGTTATACTAACTCGCGAACCTGGTGGAAGCGAAGGAGCTGAGATTATTCGTTCCTTATTGGTTTCGGGGGAGACTGATAGGTGGTCTCCAGAAACTGAAATACTACTTTTTACTGCTGCAAGACGCGATCATTTGGAAAAAACAATCCAACCTGCCCTAGATAAAAATCAAATAGTTATTTGTGATAGGTTTGTTGACTCGACAAGAGTTTACCAGGGAGTTGCCAGGGCAGATTTAGGTAAAACAGTTGATGAACTTCATTCAATTATTATCAAAAAAGAACCTGATATAACATTTATAATAAATACAGACCCTGAGAAATCTTTATTAAGAGGCTTAGCTCGCAGCTCAGGCGAAGATAGGTTTGAGGATTTTGGGTTAGATTTTCAAAAAAAATTAAAAGATGGATTTGTTAAATTATCACAAACAGCGAAAACTAGATGCCACTTAATTGATGGTATGAGATCTAAAGAAGATATAGCTGAAGATATTTTTGTAATTGTAAGAGATTACGTTCAATGAATGATATAGATTTACAAGAGTCAGATAAATTGGAGGGAACCAACCATCCTCGTCATACAAATGTAATTTATGGGCATGACATTCCCCAACTAGATTTCCTAAATGTTTACAATTCCAAACGTTTACACCACGCTTGGATGATTACTGGTCCAAAGGGAATTGGAAAAGCAACACTATCTTATAAGATATCCAAATTTATATTATCACAAAATCAACATAATAATTTGGACACTGAAGCTTTAATAAAAACTTTAGATATTAGTACAGATCATCCAGTTTCAAAACGAGTAGACGCTTTAGGTGAACCAAACCTATATCTTGTTAGAAGACTTTGGGACGAAAAACTAAAAAAATTCAAACAAAATATAACAATTGATGAAATTCGAAAATTAAAGAATTTCTTTAATATGTCTGCAGCCGATGGTGGTTGGAGAGTTGCCATAATTGATGCAGCTGATGAAATGAATAACGCAGCCGCAAATGCTCTGCTTAAAATACTAGAAGAACCGCCAGAAAAAGTCTTGATTTTCCTGATTTCTCATCAACCATTAAGATTAATGCCAACTATACGTTCAAGATGTAGATTACTTAAATGTAGTACACTATCACCTTCTAGTTTGTCAGCTGCTCTTGATCAATTAAACATAGTGCAAATACATGATACAAACCAAATAAACATACTTGCAAACGGATCAGTAGGATCTTCAGTAGAGTTAATATCAAGTAATGGAATTGAGCTATATAATTCTATAGTTAAACTGGCTGGGCAAGCTCCACAAATGAATAGACAAATAATGCAATCTATGGCTGATGCTTGTAATGGCAAAAATGCATCCGAAAAATATGAAATGACACTCAAATTATTCATGCAATTTATTTCAAGGCTTGCAAAGTATGGTGCCATGCAACCCAAAAGCCACGACGAAGCTATAATTGGTGAAAATAAGGTTTTTTCTAAACTTGCACCAAATACCATATCTGCTCGAAAATGGGCAAACTTATTGCAAGAAATATCAGAGCGAACTAATCATGCGCGATCAGTTAACCTTGACCCATCAATGGTGATCCTAGATATGTTATTAAAATTTGAAGAAACATCCAAAGTATAAAGTCTCATTAAGGGCTACATTATGACCAAACCAATTATAGTTGATAGCCATTGTCACTTAGATTTTCCAGACTTCGAAGGTGAAATCCCTGACCTAATTATGCGTGCTCAAGAAGCAGGTGTGAAGCGCATGGTTACAATATGTACCCGATTAAAAAATGAACCACTAGTTCGAAAGATATCAGAGAAATATGAACCTGTATATTATGCTGCTGGAACGCACCCAATGTCAGCAGCAGAGGAACCCTTAGCTTCCGTCGATCAATTGATTAAAATTTCAAAACATCCAAAAATGGTTGGAATAGGTGAAACAGGATTAGATTATCACTACACTGCTGAGAGTGCAGAAATACAAAAAAAATCATTAATAATTCATATTGAAGCTGCTCGCGAGACCGGTTTACCATTAATAATTCACTCTAGAGCTGCTGATGACGATATGGGAAAAATCTTAAAAAGTGAATTTAAAAAAGGTAAATATAAATGTGTAATGCATTGCTTTTCGTCATCTGAAAAGTTGGCAAGATTATCACTAGATTTAGGCTTTTATCTTTCTATGTCAGGTATTGTAACTTTCAAGAAAAGTGAAGAACTCCGGAACATATTTAAAATTGCACCAATAGATCAAGTTTTGATTGAAACTGATAGCCCATATCTTTCACCTGATCCCTATAGAGGAAAACGTAATGAGCCATCATATACTGCTCATACGGCAGAGGTTGGCGCTAGTATCTATGAAATAGATTATCAAACTTTTGCCGCAAAAACGACTGAAAATTTTAATAGATTATTTTCAAAGGCAGTAATTTAATGGGTGAACTTGTTATTACAATTCTCGGATGTGGATCATCTGGTGGTGTACCTAGGCTAGGTGGAATATGGGGAAATTGCGATCCTAAAAATCCCAAAAATTTCAGGAAGAGATGCTCACTATTAGTACAACGCATTGAAAATAAAAGTGTGACAAGTGTTTTAATAGATACGACACCTGACATGCGACAACAATTGCTCGATACGAATATAGGCCAATTAGATGCCGTTATCTACACACATGAGCATGCAGACCATTTGCATGGGCTAGATGATTTAAGAATGATTGTTATTAATATGCAGAAACGTTTACAAGTTTATGCATCAAAGCAAACAAAAAAATCTATCCTAGGACGTTTTGAATATGCATTCAAAACACCTGTCGGTAGCCCTTATCCACCAATTTTAGACATGAATGACCTTCCCAAGAATTTACAAATCCATGGGCCAGGTGGAACTATAGATTTTACAACTTTTGATGTGGAGCATGGAAATATATTGGTAAGTGCAATAAAGGTAAATAATATTTTATATACACCCGATATTTCTGCGCTAAAAAATGATGATGAGATAAAAAATCTAGATTATTGGATATTAGATAGCCTGCGATATAAGCCTCACCCAAGCCATATAAATCTCGAAGAAGCTTTAGAGTTAATAAATAAATATAAGCCAAAAAGATCTATTCTCACAAATTTACATGTAGATCTGGACTATACAACTTTATTAAACGAAACTCCTGATAACGTAGTGCCAGCCCACGACGGATTACAAATTAAATTTAAGGTTTAATTATGCTCAGTATATTTATTACTGTCTTGCCTGTTTTCTTAATAATAGGAATTGGGTACCTCGTTATGTGGAAAAAACTCATGACAGAAAGCAGCATAGATGCGCTAGCAATATTTGCACAAAAATATGCAATCCCCTGCCTCTTATTTTTAGCTGTAGCAAATTTAGATCTTAAAGCATATTTTAACGTCCCTCTTTTTGCATCTTATTATATTCCTGCAGCTTTTATATTTATTATGGGATGCTCTACAGGTTATTTGCTTTTTAGCAGGTCAGCGGCTCAAGCCGTTTCAGTTGGCTTTACAACACTATTTTCAAATATGGTATTATTAGGCTTAACAATTATGGAACGGGCGTATGGTGTCGAAGCATTATCAACAAACTATGCATTAGCATCTGTACATGTTCTTTTTTGTTATATTATTGGAATCGCCTGTATGGAAACAGTACATGCAAATGGGAATGGGATTAAAAAAATTGTTAACTCAGTTTTCAAAGCGATTTTTAGAAATACTTTAGCATTAGGATTAATTCTTGGATTTGTTTTTAACTTTACCGGCTTCGGTCTCCCAGAAGCATTTAGCGTAGCACTTGAAATGATGGCAAGAAGTGCATTACCAGTCGCATTATTTGCGCTTGGAGGAGTGCTTTATAGATATGAAATAAAAAGCAATTTACCTGAGGTTGGTGCCGTTGCAATTATCAAATTATTTATATTTCCAATTTTAGTTTATTTAATGGCTACCTATATCTTTGACTTACCTACAAGTATTAGGAATTCAGCTGTTTTAATTGCGGCAATGCCACCTGGAATTAATACATATATATTCGCAAGTATGTATAATAAAGCACAACAAACTGCTGCAACATCAATAGTAATATGTACTGGGTTAAGTATTTTTACAATTACTGCTTGGCTAACATTTTTGGGTTAACCAGGTGACATACCTCTTAAACGTTCAGAGCGCCGCCTCAACAATTCAAGTGTTGTTAAGAGAATAATAGACATAGCTATTAGTATTGTTGCTACAGCTAATATTGTTGGGCTTATTTGCTCCCTTAAGCCTGTAAACATTTGCCATGGAAGTGTTTTTTGCCCAGCAGATCCCACAAACAGAACAACAACGACTTCGTCAAATGAAGTTATAAAAGCAAATAACCCTCCAGATATAACACCAGGAAGAATTAAAGGCATCTGGATTTTAAAAAAGGTCCGAACAGGCCCTGCTCCCATATTTGCGGCAGCTCGTGTCAAAGACTTGTCAAACCCAACCAATGTTGCCGTGACTGTAATAATAACAAATGGGACACCAAGAACTGCATGAGCTAAAACTACCCCAGCGTATGTACCTTGTAGGCCAATACGGGAATAGAAAAAGTACATCCCTGATGCTGATATAATTAAGGGAACAATCATTGGCGATATCATTATTGCCATAATTGCCCTTCTAAATGGAACATGGGATTGTGAAAGGCCAATAGCCGCAAGTGTTCCAAAAGATACAGACAAAATTGTTGCCATGGGCGCAATCCTTAAGGAATTTTTTAAGGCATGTTGCCAATCTTGATTGGTAAAGAAGTCATCATAATGCTTAAAAGAAAACCCTTCAGCTTTGAAGGCCAGCATTTCTGGAGTAAATGTAAAAAAATCTTGAGCGTTAAACGAAAGTGGTATGATAACCATTATTGGGAAAACCAAGAAAAAGAAAACTAATCCACAAATAATTCGGAAAGTATAATACCAAATCTTTTGCATTGGCGAAGCATAAATAGGGAGAGCCATATAATTTATCCTAATTTCACGTTATCTATGCCAACGAATTTATCGTATAGCCAATATAATGCCAAAACCACTACTAAAAGAATTGCACCTAATGCAGCTCCTAAACCCCAATTTAGGCTTGAAGAAATATGGTAAGCAATTCTATTGGAGATGAATACACCCTTTGTGCCACCAACAATTTCAGGGGTAATATAATAACCAATGGCAAGTATAAATACTAAAATTGATCCTGCGCCAATACCTGGGATACTTTGTGGAAAATATACACGTCTAAATGCCATGAAATCATTAGCGCCCATAGATTTTGCTGCTCGCATGTATGTGGGCGGAATAGTTTTCATAACTGAAAATAATGGTAAAATCATAAATGGTAATAAAATATGGGTCATTGCAATAACAGTACCCGTAACATTATTGATTAATTCAAGACGATTTCCATCTGCAATTACACCTAGCCATACTAGGAAATCATTTATTACACCTTGATTTTGCAAAAGGACTTTCCAAGCGGAAGTTCTAACTAATAGTGATGTCCAGAAAGGTAAAAGTACCAGTATCATTAACACATTCGAGGACCTCATTGGTAATGTAGCCAATAAAAATGCAATTGGGTAACCCAGAAGAATACACATAAAAGTAATTCCTAAACTCATGTAAAGAGTTCTTACGAATAACTTAAAGTATATTTTTTTATCTTCATCAACTTTTTGTATACCTTCAGATGTTCTCGTTAAATCTGCTGCAGCTAAAAAATATCCATCAGTATATTTGCTAGAGAACTGTTGTATAGTCTGCCAAACAGATGGATCCATCCATTTTTTATTCATTTTTTCAAATGCATCTTTAAATGATGGAGTTGCATCAAGATCTAATTTTTTTACTTTTCTCCCAGTTTGCCTAACAAGTGATGATATTCCTGTTTTTTCATAATTTAATCGAGAGCCAAGTTTAGTATGGAGTTTACTTTTTACTGCAATCTTTAAATCTCTAGCAAACGCTTCAAAAACCTCTTCATCAGGAGCTTGTCCACTCATACTATCCCATTTCGATAGGACTTTAACTGTTCTTGGTAAAGTATCTGAAACTATATTATTCTCAACTGAGCGGAATAACATATCCCCGATTGGTGCAATAAAAGTTAATAGTACAAAAAATAAAAGTGGTGCAATTAGCAAAAGCGCCCTAATTTTCTGGCGACGCAATGATTTTGCTAGGCTTTTCTTAAGCGAAGTACCATCACTTGCTAAAACTGTATTGGTATTACTCATATTTTTAATTCTATTCACTTTAAATGAAATAAAAGGCGCGAAGTAATCTTCGCGCCTTTATTGTCTTATTTAGCTAACCATGCTTGGAATTTTGCATCAATATCATCACGATAATCTGCCCAGAATGAGTAGTTATATAATAATGTATTTTTTGCATTATTAGGATCTGTTGGCATATGTGGCGCCATATCAATTCCTAATGTAGCATGCTTTGATACTAATGGTGCTGAAGATTTACGAGCTGGTCCATATGAAATGTATTTCGCTTGATCAGCTAGGCGTTGTGTATCAGTAGCAAAATACACATAATCTAATGCGCGCGCTTTACGCTCATCTGACAATCCAGCTGGAATAATCCAACCATCTAGATCAAATACTTGGCCATCCCATAGCATACCAACATTTTGTCCTTGCTCTTCGATCAAAGCAAATAAACGTCCGTTGTATGTTGAACCCATGATAACTTCACCATCAGCTAGTAATTGTGGAGTATCTGCACCTGCAGACCACCAGATTACATCGCCTTTAATAGTGTCTAATTTAGCGAATGCACGTGCTTGACCTTCGTCTGTTGCAAGAACGTCATAAACGTCACTCTTAGCAACTCCATCACACATTAAAGCCCATTCCATGTTATTGATTGGACGTTTTTCTAGTGAGCGTTTGCCTGGGTAAGCAGCTGTGTCAAATACTGAACAAACAGATGTTGGTGCAGTAGAACCAACTAAATCTTTCCGATATCCAAAAGTAGTTGAGTAAACGATTTGTGGAATGAAACATTCATTAACCATTAAATCTCCAAAATCAACTGAAGCTTTTGTTCCGTCTGGTGCATCAGCTAGCTGAGTATCTGCATCGATTTCCATTGCAAGACCTTCGTCACACAACCGAAGAGCATCTGCAGCTACAACATCAACAACATCCCATGTTACATTTCCAGCTTCAGACATAGCGCGTAATTTTGCTACAGCTTCACCTGAACTTGCATCATTGATGATATTCACGCCAGTCATTGCAGAATAAGGGTCGTGATATGCAGCTTGTTGAGATGCAGTATAAGCTCCACCCCATGAAACAATAGTCATATCTTCTGCTAAAGCAGCAGTTGCTGACATTGCGAAAGCCGCCCCACCAAGCATTATAGTTTTAATCTTCATTGTCTTCTCCTTGTTTTTCCCGTTATTTTTTTCAATGCACTATACTTCGGGATATGTTTAGCACACTTGAAGGGCATTTATGCGTCTAATGCCCGACAATCTTCTTTCGCCCAGGTGACTGATGTTTTTTCACCTTTGACCAAATGCTTATGCCCTGCTGAATTTGGAACTTTAACAATAAATTCTTCATTTCCATGCACTTCCATTCGACAACGGATGTGATCACCAAGATATATTAACTCTTTAACTACTGCATCAGTAGTATTTTTTGATTTAGTACCGCCTAAACTCACACGCTCAGGCCTTATAGATAATGTAGTTCTACTTCCGACTTTACCACAATTCACAGCGAGGCAGTCAACTTTTGCACCATTGTCTAATTTTACAGATGCAACCTTCCCCTTAATTGATGCTACCTGGCCCACAAGTTTATTATTTTCACCTATAAATTGAGCAACAAATGAGTTTTCTGGGCGTTCATATAAGTCATCAGGGCTAGACAATTGTTGAATTCTTCCATCTTCAAAAACAGCAACTCTATCAGACATGGTTAAAGCTTCTGATTGGTCATGTGTAACATAAACGACAGTAATGCCCAAGTTCTCATGTAAATGTTTTATTTCATATTGCATATGCTCTCGGAGTTGTTTGTCTAGGGCACCTAACGGCTCGTCCATAAGAACCAATTGGGGATTAAATACCAATGCCCTTGCAAGTGCTATGCGTTGTTGTTGTCCACCTGACAATTGTGAAGGTCGGCGACCAGAAAATTCACCCATTTGAACCATATCTAATGCATGCTTTACTTTTTCTTCACGCTCAGATTTGCCCATTTTGCGGACTTCTAGTGGAAAAGATAAATTTTCACCTACAGTCATATGAGGAAAGAGTGCATAGTTTTGGAAAACCATGCCGATACCACGTTTATGTGGTGGAATATTATTTATAGGGCTTCCATCAAGTCTGATATCACCATTGGTTGCAGTCTCAAAACCAGCCAACATCATTAAACATGTAGTTTTTCCAGATCCAGACGGACCCAAAAGAGTCAAAAATTCACCTTTAGAAATATTTAAGTTTAGATCTTTAACAACTAAATTTTCACCATCATAGCTTTTTTGGACATGATCAAAGACCACAAAGTCTTTATCTGTATTATTTGTAGTCAATGTATTCCCCCGATTGCATTTAATACAATAAAGTATGTGAGCAAATCTTATGCTGGCCCAAATCAACTCTTATTGCAACGGATAATTTTAATTATTTCTTATTGCTTTCATTTTTTTTACGAGGCGTCGATTAAAATTATCAAATTATCAAGTTTAAGCTTTGGTAGTTCTAAAATCTTATTGTATTTCATTGTAAATTTTATGTTATTATGATACTAAATAAATTATAATGTTAAATAGATTTAAGATTTTAAGTTTTGCAATCCTGATGTTAACTTCATCAAGCAATTGCCTCTATGCAAATACTTTCACTACACAAATCCAAATTATGTTGAACACACTGGATTTTAATGCAGGTCCTGAGGATGGTATTTTTGGTGAAAAAACAAAAACTGCATTAGAAAACTTCTATAAAAAAAATAAAAAGATTTATGACGGTAATCTCAGTCAAAATGAATTTGACGATATATCTTCAAAAATGCCTAAAGACTTTTCTAAAGAAGATTTAATTTTAAAAATATCAAGCAATCAATATAGAAATAGCTTTATAAAAAAAACCTTAAATTTAGAAAATTATGAAAATGAAATTAATCTATTAAATTCACTTTCTGAGAAGAATGATCACAATTATCCTTGGCTTCAAATGAATGTAAGCTTTGAAGATGCAAGACATTTAGTATCTAGAACAGGAATTGGCGCACATCCTTCTGAAATTTCAAGACTAGTTGGATTAACACGCAGCCAAGCAATAAGCATGATTATTGCAAATATCGATAGCAGACATCCTGAAACAGAAACTCCCATATTTTTTAATAAACCATATCCAAACTATTGGATCCAAGGTGATCTAGATGAAAATGATCAACAAAAATTTAGAGTTGCCCGCGACAAAGAGATGGAAGAGTTAAGATTATGGGTGGTTAGCGAAATGTTAACAACACAAAAACCTGCAGCCGAAAAGCTCATAATGTTTTGGCACAATCATTTTGTTTCGTCTTATTCAGGCGTAAACGAAAATGTTCATTTAATAGCAAAACAACATTGGACATTTAGACAACTTGGCCACACAAACTTCAGGTCACTCGCAAAAGCAATGATCAAAGACGCTGCTATGCTTGAATATCTCGACAATAAACAGAGTAGAAAAAGAAACCCAAACGAAAATCTTGCAAGAGAATTACTAGAGCTATTTATTATCGGCGAAGGTAATTATTCAGAAAAAACCGTTAAAGAAGTTGCAAGGGCATTAACAGGATATAGTTCAAATGGATTACGCCAGGATGAATTTAGGTTTAATCATTGGGACCATGATAATGGTTGGAAAATAATATTTGATAGAAAAGGCCATTTTGATGGAGATGACGTAATAGATATTCTCCTGAATCAATCTGAAACTTCTGAGTTTATAACAAGAAAGTTCTGGAAAAATTACGTATCTGATTTTAATTTTAATAACGAAGAAATAAAAGATATTGCTAAGACGTTTAAAAGCAGCGACTATGATATAAAGACTTTATTAAGATCCATTTTGAGTACAAAATCCTTCTGGTCACCTCAAAACCGTGCCACAATAGTTAAATCTCCAATAGATTTCATAATCGGGACAATAAGATCTACAGGTAGATTGCCTGACACTTGGCCATCAATCCCGAATGAATTAGCAACTCTAGGTCAAAATATTTTTGAACCCCCAAACGTCGCAGGATGGCCAGGAGGTGGAGATTGGATAGTTCCCTCTCGCCTACTGATGCGAAGGGGAATGTTATCAGGCCTTGCAAATCCATTGCAAACTGAAAATATAAATATGTCAGAAAATATGATGATGAATATGTTTTCTAATGCAGATACAGATAAGAATGCAGATGCAGATCAAATAAATAATATATACGTAAGATATGCCGCAGAGAATTTCGAAGGCCCTCCAGAATACATTTTGCAAGCATTTGACAAGAATAATAAACTTATCTGGAGGAGTGATAGAACCAGAGCAAAAGGAGGAATTGATACATCACTATTTGGACAAAATAATAATCAAAATCAAAATTGGCAAATTCAGCACTTCGAAGTGCCTGGTGAGCTAAACCCAGACTTTTTTAAACTTTTTTTCTTAAATGATCGTGCGGGACCAAGTGGGACTGGCGATAGAAATTTATTTATTGATTGGGTCACAATACCAGGCAAAAAATTCTTGGCCTCAGATGGCTACCAGTCAACAAACTGTCAAAATGCAAATCAGAACCCAGGTGCATTGTATTGTGGTGGTTTTCTTAAATTAAAAACATTTAAAAACTTGGGTGGGCGTCCCACTTCAGAAATAAGAAAAACACAAAACTATAATGGATTAAGCTTTGAACGCATTTCATTTGATTGGGCTAATGATTTAAAAGAAAATAATAATAGGTGGGCGAATTTTAACATATCGTTATCAAAACCCAAATTTAAAAACATAAAATTAGATGCCATCAGAATAAGTATAATTCGTAATAGGGATAATAGGGGTGAAAGAATATTTATGCGATTGGAAGAACGAAACTGTTTTCCAAATTGCCTAGGGGGACCATTACCTAGGTCCGCATTCAAAGACAATAAATCAAAAGATCGATCAGTTAATTATTTAATATCTGGGGCAACAGACCATAACGAGAGCAGACAATGGTATGACCTTTCTGAGGAAAGCAAGCAATTCGTTGCAGAATTAATAATGGGCATTCCCCAAATGCTAAATGAAATGCAAAAAGGGCGCCATTGGAAAAATAGAAATGGAATAAATAAATTTGATGGCTGGAAGCCTGTGTTTAAACAAATAGAATTGAGACTCCCAAAAAGTAAATATGCAAAAACAGCAAAAAACCTTCCAATCAAGGTTTATAAACCAAAAAATAATAATAACGAAATGATGCAGATGATGTCTGACTTAAAAAGTGTTAAAACATTGAATATGCATGGCAAACGCTCAAGTGACGTAAATTGGATAAATTATATTGGAGGGAGCAATACAGAAAAACCCACAAAATTATTTTTAGCTCAAGCTCCAGTTTCTGTATCAACTGAATCTCAAATACTTGAAGAGATTTTTTCTGACCCAGTATTTAACCTCAAATAAAAAGGAAATTAAATGAATAGACGAGATCTCATAAATTTTCTGGCCGCAGGAATTGCTATTCCCTTGGCGCCTATATCAATTTCAGCAGCAAGTATAAAAAGTGGCAAACGCTTAATACTAGTTGAGTTGTCTGGAGCAAATGATGGTTTAAATACGGTCATACCAATCAAGGATAAACGATATGGCGAACTTAGGCCAAGAATTAAAATAGATAGATCAAAAGCATTTAATCTTGGGAATGGTCTTGTTTTAAATAGTGCCATGAGGAGCCTAGATGGCGCTTTGCAGGCTGGTGATTTGGCAATCATGCAAGGTTTAGGATATCCCGGACAAAATAGATCACACTTCAAATCGATTGCACTCTGGGAAACAGGTGGCGATGGTACAAAATCAGGAAAAAATGGTTGGCTCACCGAAGATATAGAACAAATGACTGGCAGCGAACAATTAGATGCTCACGGAATTAGTCTTGATGGTGGAATGGGTATTTTTGCCTCACCGTCTGGCGTCTGGCTATCAATGACTTCCTTAGGTCAGTTCTCAACATTACAAAATAAATTGGCCATACCAAATCAAACACAAACAAATAACCCTGCGCTCTCATTTGTTTTAGACAGAGGACAAGCTTTGAACTCTTCAATGCAGAGTATTTCATCTAAAATATCCAGGTTACGTAATAAAAACTTAAACATAAATGCAGGCGATTTTGGGAAACAAGCAAGTATGGCAGCATATTTAATCGATGCAGGTATTTCGGCCCCTGTCCTCAAACTTAAGATTGGCAGTTTTGACACTCATGAGAACCAGACTTGGCGTCATAGAAGATTACTTCAAGATTTAAGTAAGGGCTTAAGTGGCCTTCGTCGCGCATTAAAACAAAGTGGGCATTGGGAAAATACGTTGATTATGACATACTCCGAGTTTGGTAGGCGAGCCAAAGAAAATGAATCAGGTGGAACGGATCACGGCACTGCAGCTCCTCATTTTTTGATGAGTGGATCGCTTGAAGGTGGATTATGGGGAATTCATCCAGATCTAGGCAATCTTAAAGATGGAGATGTGCAATTTACAACTGATTATCGAGTTGTTTACGATAAGATATTAGCTGATTGGTTTGGATTAAAAGAAAATAGATTCAAAAACTTTCGCTCAACTATTACTGATGGATTATTTACCTAATATTCCATAATTCATAGATGACAAAAGGATTATGCAATAAATACTTAAACATATATTTTTAGGTTATTACTTATATGTTATTTATGCATAGCGGGATTGCAAAGGTGTTTATTGTTCTGATTATTTAGAAATCATATTTATTACATATAAATAATAGGATTATTATAATGACTTCAGCAATTATTAATTACACTTTTACTCCCCTATCAGGCATATTTGATTTCCTACACTCGTTTTTTTTATCATTGAGTAAGGCACGTACTGCATCAGAACTCCACAGAATGGGTTATACTGAAGAAGCAAAAAAGCTCATGCTTAGATAACACAATATAAATATGTGGGGTCTATTTGATCTTTAACTATCGGTTATCTTAAATAATGATGGATATTATTTAGTTACTTTTTCACCCGTACCATTCCAATACCCTGTCTTGTAAAAATTTGACCCAGTTGGAAACGAAACAAACCTTAATGCTTCCTGCCACCAAATATTATCCTTGATTATAATGTCTTTCCTCTGGTCAAGAGTTCCTATGGAAATATGGCGAGTATCCATATTTGGCACATTAATACCAATTTGTGTCCCACAATTCTTACAAAATTGATTTATCATGGGTCTACCGTGTTCAGTAGTTGTATCTTCATAAGAAGACAGACTATCCCCTAAAATTTCTAAATCTGTTTCCTTAAATAATACAAACGTTCTGAATGCACTGCCACTTGTTGTTTGGCACCAATTGCAGTGACAACTCATATTCCAAACAGGTTCGCCTGTGGTTTTATAAGTAACACCACCACACCTGCATCGGCCACTATATTTTAATGCCATATTTCATTCCTCTTTAGAATTCTTTTAATAGTACTCATATAATCACACAATAAATGCATAGCCAAGGTCAAGAAATTAGTCTTTATTTATATATCAGGTAGTTAGGTGAATACTTATCAAGTAATTGGTGCGGCCGAGAAGACTCGAACTTCCACGGGTCTTACCCCACAGCGACCTCAACGCTGCGCGTCTACCATTCCGCCACGGCCGCACATTAAGGTACCCTGCCTATATATATAGCTATCATACTTGTGAAGTAACTTTATGCATTTTATTAAGATTTTAATTTTTGCACTATAGACCTAATAGTTTGAAACGCGCATAAAGCATTTATGTTGAAATGGATGAAAACTGAAAAATTTATAAACTATCCCGATGCTTTAGAACAGATGGAGCAAATCGTTTCTGGCTTGATTTCAGGAAATGACCTTGAACATGTATGGCTACTAGAGCATCCAGAATTATATACCGCAGGAACAAGTGCAAATTTATCTGACTTAATTGATCCAGATTTATTCCCAGTTTATTCATCTCAACGCGGTGGCCAGTATACTTATCATGGCCCTGGACAACGCATTGCATATACAATGTTGGATTTGAACAAACGTGGTAAAGATGTACGCAAATATGTTCATTCCCTTGAAGAATGGATAATCCAAACACTTGCAGAATTTGATATTAAAGGTGAACGTCGAAAAGACCGTGTCGGGGTATGGGTTGTAAGAGATGACAAACCGCCTTCCTCATCTGGACAATTTCTGGAAGACAAGATTGCAGCAGTGGGTGTGCGGTTGCGAAAATGGATAAGTTTTCATGGAATTGCTATTAATGTTGATCCAAACCTTAATCACTATAAAGGTATTGTACCATGTGGAATTCAACAGCATGGAGTAACATCATTAGCAGATCTTGGGTTAAAAGTTACAATTGAAGACCTTGATAAGGCACTAATAAAAACATTTGATAATGTTTTTGAAAAAAAATGATCAGAATATTTTCCAAAATATATTATTTAAATTAGTTATTAGTTAAAATTTAGTAATTAGTTAAAATATTGACAACTCAAACCTGCGACACGGGGTCTCTTTTAGCTTTTTATAGATTTGAAACAGTTGTTACCAAATAACAAAACCGTTAGGAAATAAATTATAAAAAGAATTTCTATCAAGATTCGCTTTAAAAATGACGTTTCAGGAGAATACACATGGCAGATGCAGCCGCGCATGACCACGCCCGACCAGGGTTTTTTACTAGATGGTTTATGTCAACAAATCATAAGGATATTGGTATCCTTTACCTTTTCACAGCAGGGCTTTTAGGATTTATCTCTGTTTCATTTACTATTTACATGCGCTTGGAGCTTATGGAGCCAGGCGTACAATACATGTGTATGGAAAACTTAGACAAAGTAGCCAATGCCACAGCATTAGCGGCTGGTGAGTGTACCCCAAATGGCCATCTATGGAATGTATTGATTACTGGTCATGGGATTTTAATGATGTTCTTTGTAGTTATTCCAGCCATGTTTGGTGGATTTGGTAACTACTTTATGCCTTTAATGATAGGTGCGCCAGATATGGCATTCCCTCGCCTAAACAATCTATCATTTTGGATGTATTTCACAGGCTCTACACTAGCCGTTTTATCAATAATTGCACCAGGTGGAAACGATCAATCAGGGGCTGGAGTTGGATGGGTCATGTATGCACCTTTATCGACCCGTGAAGGCGGAATGTCCATGGACTTTGCCATATTTGCTGTCCACGTATCTGGAGCCTCATCAATTCTAGGCGCAATAAATATGATAACTACGTTCCTAAATATGCGTGCTCCAGGAATGACACTTCATAAAGTTCCACTATTCGCATGGTCTATTTTTGTAACTGCATTCTTAATTATACTTTCACTGCCAGTACTAGCTGGAGCAATTACAATGTTGCTTACAGATAGGAACTTTGGAACTACATTTTTTGATCCTGCAGGCGGTGGCGATCCTATCCTATATCAGCATCTATTATGGTTCTTCGGTCACCCAGAAGTATATATGATTATTGTTCCAGGATTTGGAATTGTTTCACATGTCATATCTACATTCTCAAGAAAGCCCATATTTGGATATTTACCAATGGTTTATGCTATGGTCGCTATTGGAGCCCTAGGCTTCGTAGTCTGGGCTCATCACATGTACACTGTAGGTATGTCATTGACCCAACAATCCTATTTTATGCTAGCCACTATGGTAATTGCTGTTCCAACAGGAATTAAGATATTCTCATGGATTGCTACAATGTGGGGTGGATCTATAGAGATGAAAACGCCAATGCTTTGGGCATTTGGCTTTCTGTTCTTATTTACTGTTGGTGGTGTAACAGGAATTGTTTTATCACAAGCAGGAGTAGATCGCGCATATCATGATACATATTATGTAGTAGCTCACTTCCACTATGTTATGTCTTTAGGTGCAGTATTTTGTATATTTGCAGGCATTTACTATTGGTTCACCAAGATGTCAGGTCGCGCATATCCTGAATGGGCTGGAAAGCTACACTTCTGGATGATGTTTATAGGGGCTAATATCACATTCTTCCCTCAACATTTCCTTGGACGCCAAGGAATGCCAAGACGATACATCGATTACCCAGAGCAATTTGCGTACTGGAATGAAGTGAGTTCTTATGGAGCATTCTTATCATTTGCATCATTTTTGTTCTTTATTGTGGTAATTTTTTACTCATTAATTTGGGGAAAGAAAATTACAGAACCTGCCTATTGGGGTAAACATGCAGATACTTTAGAGTGGACGCTTCCAAATCCTCCCCCAGAACACACTTTTGAAACACTTCCAAAGCAATCAGACTGGGATCGAAGTACTCATTAAGTTTAAAATATTCTAAAAATTAAAAAGGCCAAAGCAAAAGCTTTGGCCTTTTATTGTTTCATATGGGTATCTAAAAAAATTGATGTCAGCCTAGTAAACTTTTAACTAAGCCCCCTGCTTTGCCAAAATCCATCTGGCCAGTATAACTTTTTTTCAAAAGGCCCATCACTTTACCCATATCTCTGATACCAGAAGCACCAGAATCATTAATTACTTTTTTTACAACATCTTCAATTTCATCATCATTTAATTGTTTTGGCAAAAAACCAGTAATAATTTCAATTTCTGAAAGTTCCTGGGCAGCTAATTCTGTTCTTCCAGCATTACCGTAGGCTGCAGCACTATCTTTGCGCTGCTTTATCATTTTACCCAATATAGCCAAAATTTCATCATCGCTTACGCTATTATCTACACCATCAACGCGGGCAGCAATGTCTCTATCTTTGATAGCGGCCATAACCAAACGTAAAGTAGATAGTCTTAAAACTTCTTTATCACGCATAGCCTGCTTCATAGCAGAATTTATTCTATCACGCATTTACCAAACTCCCCTGGTTATAGTATTCAAGACTTTTTAAAATACAGAAGATTAATGATTTATTCAAGGAAATCACGAACACGCAAGAGATTGAATTTTATGCATAAATGAAATTCCTTATTCCTTGACCTTACTGTCTTACAAGCGTAATTGTCTAAAAATTTTTTGAATCAGGATGAGTCTTATGAACACAGTTGACACCCCTTCAGAAACCTCCAAAAAAGCAACAGCGTGTATTGTGCTAGCAGATGGCACAACCTTTTATGGGCAAGGTTTTGGTGCAACTGGACAAATAGAAGCAGAACTCTGCTTTAATACTTCAATGACTGGTTATCAGGAAATCATGACTGATCCATCATATGCAGGACAAGCTGTAACATTTACTTTCCCCCATATTGGAAACACTGGAATAACCTTTGAAGACTCCGAAACATCAAATCCTGTTGCAAGAGCTATGATAGTTAAACACTTTCCAACAAAGCCATCAAATTATCGCTCAGAACAAACATTATCCGAATGGTTAGAGAAAACAGGCAAAATTGGTGTAAGCAATATCGATACTCGCAGATTAACCAGAGCTATCAGACAACAAGGCGCACCACATGTAGCCATAGAACACAATCCAAATGGCACTTTTGATATTCCAAAACTTCTAAAAGCAGCAAGGGACTTTGTAGGTTTAGAAGGATTGGATTTAGCTCAAGAAGTTACAGTTGATAAAAGTTATGGTTGGGACGAAGAGCGTTGGACTTGGCCTGATGGATATTCAAAAAATAATAATAATGCTAAAAAAGTTGTTGCAATCGATTTTGGTGCAAAGAGAAATATTCTTCGCTGCTTAACATCAGCAGGATGTGATGTAGTTGTTTTACCCGCAACAGCATCTGCCCAAGACGTGCTAGCTCATAATCCTCAAGGTGTGTTTCTTTCTAATGGGCCTGGGGATCCTGCAGCCACAGGTATATATGCTGTTCCCATGATAAAAGGTATTTTAGAACACAAAGAAATTCCAATTTTTGGCATTTGTTTAGGCCATCAAATGCTTGCTTTAGCTCTGGGTGCCAAAACAATTAAAATGAACCACGGGCATCATGGTGCAAACCATCCTGTCAAAGAAATTTCTACTGGAAAAGTTGAAATTACATCTATGAACCACGGCTTTGCTGTAGACTCACAAAGTTTACCAGAAAATGTAAATGAAACACATATCTCATTATTTGATGGATCAAATTGTGGTATAGAGCTAGCAAATAGGCCAGTTTTTTCTGTTCAACATCATCCAGAAGCATCTCCAGGTCCACAAGACAGCTTCTACTTATTTGAACGCTTTGCAGCAGCAATTTCTTAGATAATTACATAGTCTTCGACATCTTGTTTAAGTCTAGTCTCAAATGCGAACGACAGATGTCTTTTTAACGCTTTTCGAGCGCTTTCTCCATCTTTAGCTTCAATTGCATTAACAATATCAGTGTGTTCTTGAAGGGCACTTTCGCCACGTCCATCAGCGGCTAGTGACGTATTGGCCAATAACGCCATAGTTCTATGAACTTGCTGAAGCTGTTCAATTAGAAAATTATTATGACTAGCCAAATGCAATTGATTATGAAACCTACGGTTTGCACGAGAAAGTTTTTGAGGATCATCAATGTATTCGCTATCACTCTCAATCATATTGTATAAAACACGAATTTCTTCTGGCCCAGCGTGTTGTGCTGCTAAAAAGGTCGCAAGCCCCTCTAATTCTGCCCTGACTGTATATAGTTCACCCACTTGATTGTGGTTTAAAGTAGCAACCATTAAGGATCTGCCATCTCGATGTAAAAAAGATTGTGTTTCCAACCTTTGCAATGCTTCACGAATTGGCGTTCTTGAAACACCAAATCTATCTGCTAATTCAGCTTCAACCAATCTATCGCCAGGCTTATATGCACCCTCATCTATAGCATCTATAATCAATTCATACGGGTCTTTAATATCATTTCTCTGTCTACTCACAGTCATTCACCTTAAACTTAATATTTAGGGAATGTTAACTTGCATTGGCTATATTGTCACGCTTGTTGCACAACGGTTTACCTATCTTATTTCTGTCTATAACTTAGCATTATGAAAACTAGTTTATCTAAAATAAAATATTGGGTTTTTGACTTAGACCATACTCTTTATTCTCCAAAAATAAGACTATTTGACCAAATAGAAGTCTTAATGAATATTTACTTACAAAATACATTAAAAGTTAGTGAAGAAGAGGCTATTTATTTACGCAGACATTACTGGGAAAAGTATGGCACAACATTAGCTGGTTTAATGGCAGAACATGAAATAGATCCAGATTATTATTTAGAATTTGTTCACAATATTAATCTAGAAAATATAAAAATAGATGCAGAACTTTCAGCTTTTTTAAACTTATTAGGTGGAAAGAAAATTATATTTACAAATGGTTCTAGGATGCACGCAAAAAAGGTCTCAAAAGCTCTTGGCATATATGATTGTTTCTCGGAGCTTTATGGAACAGAAGATGCCATGTTAATACCAAAACCTAAAAGGGAAGCATTCCAAAATATATTTGATCTTGCTCAAGTAGATCCTAATTATGGAATGATGTTCGAGGATGATCCAAGGAACTTGGTCGAGCCACATAATATGGGCATGAAAACTGTTTTAGTTGGTGATTTTTTTAAAGCTGATTATATCGATTATAACACACCTGACTTAAATTCATTTTTTCAAAAAGAATTGAATAGTTGAATACATGATACGTAAATCTACAGAAATTCTTATATCAGGAGGCGGAATCGCAGGCTTAACTTCCGCTTGTGCCTTTGCAAAAGAGGGATTTAATGTTGTATGTGTAGATCCACTACTACCAGCGACGAATTCTGATGATATTAATGCTGACCTGCGTTCAACTGCATTCCTTCAACCTGCAAAAAATACTTTGGAAAAAACTGGAGTTTGGGAAAATTTTAAAAAATATTCAACTCCACTTGAAGTAATGCGCCTCGCGGATGCTGGTGGTATTGAAAATGAAATTCGAACAGTTGCTGATTTTAATTCTTCAGAAATATCTGACCAACCATTTGCTTGGAACCTTCCAAATTGGTTGCTTAAAAGAGAGTTAATTAAGCATATTAACTCTTTGCCAAATATAAAATTATTATTTGGACAAAAAATTGGTCGCATTACAACTCGCACATCTGAAAATTTAGTCATCGTTGGCAATGAGCAATATAGTTGTAAATTATTGATTGGTGCAGATGGAAGAAACTCTTCAACACGCCAAGAAATGAAAATTCCTGTCAAAACATGGAGGTATGGGCAAAAAGCATTAGCAATGGCTGTCTATCATTCAAATCCACACAATAATATTAGCACTGAAATTCATAGATCAGGCGGCCCATTTACTACTGTTCCATTACCAGATCAAAATGGCAGACATATGTCATCCATTATTTGGATGGAAAAAAGTCCCAGAGCCAATGCACTATACAATATGGAAGACAAGGATTTTAATAAAGAATTAAATGATCGATCATGTAATATACTAGGAGAAATAAAACTAGCTTCAAGAAAAAATATTTGGCCTATAATAAGCCAGAAATCTGAAACTATTTATGGGCAGAGGTTTGCATTAATTGCTGAAGCAGCTCACGTTATTCCACCAATTGGTGCACAGGGATTAAATATGAGTTTGAAGGACTTAGATACATTACTAGATTTAAGCAAATCACATGAGCTTGGAAGCCCCCAACATTTAAAGGCTTATAGTTCAGCGCGAAAAAACGATATAAATCTTAGAATAAGAGGAGTAGACGCATTAAACAGAGCCGCAATGACTGAGGACCATAATCTTAGGACTTTAAGGCTAAAAGCTCTAAAAACATTACATGGCTTATCACCAGTAAGAAAAACATTGATGAAAAAGGGATTAGGAACTTAATCTAAGCTAAGCTAAGCTAAGCTAACTTAAATCAAATTATATCATCTAATACTTTTTCTAGGCGCTCAACTGTTCCATCGATATCATAAAGTTTGTCCAAACCAAACAAACCTAGACGAAATGTAGAATAATCATCTGGCTCATCACATTTCAATGGAACTCCAGCAGCTATTTGAACACCTTTTTTTATAAACTTAGATCCATTTTGCATTTCTGGATCAGAAGTGTAACTTACAATCACTCCTGGAGCTTCAAAACCCGCGGCTGCAACTGATTTAATTTGGCGCGCCTTTAGACATGCACGAACCTTATTACCTAACTCTTGTTGAGCATCTTTTAAGCGATCAAAACCAAATATTGATGCTTCGTTTATTGCATTTCTGAAATCTTTTAATGCGTCAGTAGGCATAGTGCCATGATAAGCATGGCCACCATTTGTATAACTGTCCATTATGCCAACCCAAGTTTTAAGACTTAATGCAAAACTACTATTTTTTGTATTTTCCAATTTTGATCTAGCATAATTATTCATCATTACTAATCCCGCACACGGAGATGCAGACCAACCTTTTTGTGGAGCTGAAATTAAAACATCTACACCAGTTTTCTTCATATCTACCCAGATACATCCTGATGCAATGCAATCTAAGACAAAGATACCACCAACTGAGTGAACTGCTTCTGCAATTGATTGTATGTAATCATCTGGAAGCATTATTCCACTGGATGTTTCGACATGAGGTGCAAAGAATACTTCAGGTTTTTCTTGAATTATATTGGCAACTACATCTTCAATTGGAAGTGGCCTAAAAGCTGACTGAGTATGACTTCCAACTCTTTTAGCTTTCAAAATTATTACTTCTGAAGGAATATCACCAGTCTCAAATATTTGTGACCAACGAAAAGAGAACCAACCATTTCGCAACACCATAACTTTTTTATCAGATGCAAACTCTCTAGCTACAGACTCCATAGCAAAAGTTCCACCACCTGGCACAATTGCACAAGTATCAGTGCTATAAACTGCCGTAAGCATTTTAGAAATATCACACATTACTGCTTGGAAGTCAGTACTCATGTGATTTAACGAACGATCAGTAAAAACTACTGAAAATTCCAACAATCCATTTGGATCAACATTTGGGAGTAAAGCAGCCATAATATTTTTCTTTCGTTTCTAAAAGTTTAAATCATCACAATGCATTATATTAACTTAAACAAAATTTACCATTTATATATTTAAAGACACTAAATAACAAAATTCCGCTTCTCTTCTGATAAAAGTACATTTGCCTCAACATCACCAACTCCCGGTAAGGTCATTATACGCCGGCGCAATACTCTTTCAAAATCACTTAGGTCAGTTGCAACAACTTTCAACCTATAATCATACATTCCAAGAACATGTTGAACCAACTGAACTTCAGGTATTGCAGATACAGCACGTTCAAAATCTTCTAACGACACCCTTCCCTTAGCTGCCAATTTTATTCCAAGAAAAACAGTGACACTAAAACCAAGTTTGACTGCGTCAAGCACAACTCGTTTTCCATTTATAACCTTTGCGTCTTGCAAACGCTTTATGCGCCGCCATGCCGCTGATTGGGATAATCCGACAATACGCCCAAGCTCAGAAGCTTTAGCAGAGCCATTATTTTGCAACTCACGTAAAAGTGCACGGTCAATATTATCAATCGCAATCATAACGGCACACCGTCTTTTGACATTACATTTGAGATAAGCATCAATGCTTCAATATCTGCTATGTGAGGTAACAGTAAAATTTGAGATCTATAAATTTCTTGATAATGTGACATGTCTCTGGCTAATATATTTAACCTTACATCAACACGTCCAAGAAAAGTCTGAATTTCATTCACTTCTTTTACTTTACGAGCGGCCTCTATGAAACGATCAAAAGCATCCGTCTGTGTCTTATCCAATGTAATTCGCAAAGAAACTTCAACTTCCAATCCAAGTGCCTTTGGATCGATTATAGCTACTTGATCTTTAATTATTCCACTTTTCTCCATCCGCCCAATACGACGCCAGCAAGAAGCACTTCCAACACCCACTTTTTCAGCAATATCAGCGACAGATAATAATGCGTCAGCCTGCATCATTTTTAGGATCTTTATATCTATAACATCTATATCTTGCATGATTTTTTCAAATTTATTAATTTTATGCATAATATTTATAAATATGCATGAATAATGTCAATTAATGAAAAAAAAATACAAGGATTATGTGTATTTTAAGCACAGAACATGAAAAAGGAGAAAATCATGCGAGTTTATTACGATCGCGACTGCGATGTTAATTTAATTAAAAACTTAAATGTAGCTATTTTAGGCTATGGATCACAAGGCCACGCGCACGCACTTAACCTAAGAGACTCTGGTGCAAAAAATGTTGTTGTAGCATTGAGAGAAGGCTCACCATCAATCAAAAAAGCTGAGGGAGAAGGCTTGAAGACTATGGGCATTGCAGAAGCAGCAGCTTGGGCTGATGTTATTATGTTTACAATGCCAGATGAGTTACAAGCAGACACTTACAAAAAATATGTACATGATAATATTCGCGAAGGAGCTGCAATTGCATTTGCGCATGGCTTAAATGTGCACTTTGGTCTTATCGAACCAAAAGCAGGTATTGATGTCATTATGATGGCTCCAAAAGGTCCTGGTCATACAGTTCGTGGAGAATACACAAAAGGTGGCGGTGTTCCTTGCTTAGTTGCAGTGGACAAAGATGCTTCAGGAAATGCTTTAGAAATTGGCAAATCATATTGCTCTGCTATTGGCGGTGGACGCTCAGGCATTATTGAAACTGACTTCAGAGAAGAATGTGAAACAGACTTATTTGGCGAACAAGCCGTCTTATGTGGTGGTATAGTCGAATTAATTCGAATGGGATTTGAAACTTTGGTGGAAGCTGGGTACGAACCAGAAATGGCGTATTTTGAATGCCTCCATGAAACAAAACTAATCGTAGACCTTATATATGAAGGTGGAATAGCGAATATGAACTATTCAATCTCAAATACTGCTGAATATGGTGAATATGTTTCTGGCCCTCGAATACTTCCTTATGAAGAAACTAAAAAGAACATGAAAGCCGTATTAGCAGACATACAAAATGGTAAATTTGTGCGTGACTTCATGTTGGAAAACCAAGTCTCACAACCTACTCTAAAAGCTTCTCGCCGCGCAAATGATGAACATGAAATTGAAATCATTGGTGGAAAATTACGCGCTATGATGCCTTGGATTTCTGAAGGCAAAATGGTGGATAAAGAACGAAACTAATAAATAAAACAAAAAAATATTCAGGCCAATTCATCTGGATTGGCCTTTTTTTATATCGATTTAAATCTAGTTATAAAGTATAAAAGTTTATTTAGTTTACTTTCTAAATTTAGATTTGTAGGAAAGTATACTTTCTACAAATACTCAATAAAATGATATTAATGATTAAAGTTCATAGATAATGACTAAGCCTACACTTACAAATTGGATTGCATTAATCTGCCTTGGAGCCATCTGGGGTGGATCATTTATGGGCGCAAAGCTTGCACTTATTAGCTTTGGACCAATGACTGTAGCTCTATTACGCGTTTCCTTAGCATCTATAATTTTATTAATCATTACTGTCGCCTCAGGTAGAAAATTCCCTAAATTTTCAACACAGAATGACCGACGTATTTGGTTACATATTACATTGATGGGCCTTCTTACAAATTCAATACCGTTTTCATTATTAAATTGGGGCCAACTTTATGTAAATTCTGGATTTGCAGGTGTAACAATGGCTGTTGTTCCTCTTCTCGTTTTACCACTTTCACACTTTCTCTTAAAAAGTAATGAAATGTCCCCACGCAAAATATTTGGCTTCATAATTGGCTTTATTGGTATCATTGTTTTAATTGGCCCAGCTCAGCTTATTGCAAATACTGGCGCATCACTTGAGCCAATTGCTAGGATTGCATGCATTATTGCAGCTTTATGTTATGGTCTTGGGTCAATAAATACGAGGTTGTGCCCACCTGTTTCAATAATGGCTTATTCTACTGGTGGGTTAATAATTGGAGCAATTTTACTAGCTCCAATTGCATTATACTTCGAAGGAGTTCCACAATGGCCAGAAACAACTGCTTTGATTGGTACAATTTATTTAGGCCTATTTCCAACTGCATTAGCTACTATACTATTAGTGAGCATAATTAATAGTGCAGGACCAGCTTTTATGAGCATGGTAAACTATCAAGTGCCTCTTTGGGCAATCGCATTTGGTGTAATTTTTCTTAAAGAAGAAGTTCCAACAAGTTTCATTGCTGCTTTTGTGTTAATCATGCTTGGATTAGCAATCAGTCAAAGCAAAGCAAGACAAAAACTAGTTTAGAGCATTAACCGTTTCAACAATATTGCCAACAACACTCTCTAATAAAATAGGGTCTTCACATTCTCCCATCACACGGAGTAATGGTTCAGTCCCTGACTTTCTTATTAATAATCGTCCAAGATCACCAAAAGCATGTTCACCTGCTTTTATTGATTCTTGAACTTTAAGATTATCTAAGGAGTCACTATTATTAAGTTTAACATTTTTTAGCAATTGAGGCATTGGGTCAAAAACTTTTATCAATTCACTTGAGCTAAGTTTACTTTCAACCAATGCGTTAAGAAATTGCAAAGCAGCCATTAATCCATCACCAGTAGTAGCATAGTCTGTCATGACAATGTGACCAGATTGCTCTCCACCTAAATTATATCCAGACTTTCGCATAGCTTCTACAACATATCTATCACCAACATTTGTTCGCAGAAGATCTATACCCAATGAATTCAAGTAACGTTCCAAACCCATATTGGACATTACTGTTGCAACAAGAGTATTTTTTGCCAATTGCCCCTTTGATGACCATTGAGATGCGATCAAGCCCATTAACTGATCTCCATCAGCAATCTTACCCTTATCATCAATTAAAATAATGCGATCAGCATCACCATCTAAACAAATGCCAACATCAGCTCCATGTTCTAAAACAGCTTTTGCTGCACGTTCAGGATGAGTAGATCCACAAGATTCATTTATATTATAACCATTTGGATTTACACCGATGGAAATCACCTCAGCTCCCAACTCCCATAAAACAATAGGTGCAGCTTTATAAGCAGCACCATTTGCACAGTCCACCACGACTTTAAGGCCATCCAATAGTTTTCTTCTAGGAAATGCTGATTTTGCAAATTCCATATATCTGCCTAATGCATCATCAATTCTTTTTGCCATTCCAATGTTTTCTGGAGCTGCATATTCAATTTCTCCATCAAGCAATTCTTCAATTTGCAACTCAACCTTATCAGATAATTTAAATCCATCAGGACCAAAGAATTTAATACCATTATCTAAGTAAGAGTTATGCGAAGCAGAGATCATAACACCAACATCTGCACGCATCGATCTAGTTAAAACTCCAACAGCAGGCGTTGGGACTGGACCAAGTAAGTAAACATCAACTCCTGTTGATGTAAAACCTGCAGTTAATGCATTTTCGAACATATAACTTGATCTTCGGGTATCTTTACCTATTACAACGCGATGCTGTTTTTGATCGTTTCTAAAGTGACGACCTGCTGCAGCACCTAATTTTAGTGCAATATCTGGAGTCATTGGGAATTTATTAGCTAATCCTCGAACGCCATCAGTTCCAAAATACTTACGTTTTTTCATATTACCCTATAGCCTCAAATAGTCGAACAGCTTGAACTGTTTCTTTTACATCATGAACTCTTAACACTGTCTCTTATACACATCTCCGAGCCCACGAGACAGGCAGAAATCTCGT
>OJEA01000034.1_pt1 | contig 30381 bp, 31 predicted proteins | sample 1593051 | NCBI WGS metagenome assembly OJEA01 (sample SAMN05416699, study PRJEB24817) | seawater metagenome | isolation source: Sea water | place: Canada:Atlantic | collected 2013-07 | reverse complement strand
ACGAGATTTCTGCCTGTCTCGTGGGCTCGGAGATGTGTATAAGAGACAGATACCAGACTTCTCTGCGCCTTTTGCTAAGATGTCAGTTACACGCAACACAGTAATTTGCTGGCGATGACCTTTACGACGCTGTGAACTATGCTTACGACGACGCTTTACATAGTTTATAACTTTTGGTCCTTTGCCTTGTTCAAGTATTTCTGCTTGAACAGCAGCACCTGCAACATTTGGTGCACCAACAACAAGATTTTCACCACCAACCATTAAAATTTCATTAAATTGAACAGTTTCGCCAGCATTACCTGTTACTTTTTCAATCCGGAGAATATCTCCACTTGCAACTTTATACTGCTTGCCACCAGTCTTTAATACCGCAAACATATGCGTCTTCCTTTATTTTCCGCGTCTTTCGGCCCTTGAAAACAAGTGTTTTGGAGATAATCTCCACCTTCAAACTGCGCGCTCTTTTAAAAAGCGATCATATAAAAACCATGCAATCATCTACATGGATGGTGGCTTATCGTAAAACCATCTAAATAAGTCAAGCATATTGTCTAAAATTATACATATCTAAAACATTTAATCCGTAAATTTTATTTTAAAAAATTTAAGATTTAACTTCTTCTAGTTCAATTAGTGTTCCATTAAAATCTTTAGGGTGTAAAAAAATTACTGGGTTACCATGCGCACCTATCTTTGGCTTACTGTCACCCAAAATCATTGCACCATCTTTTGTTAATTTTGAAATAGCGTTGCTAATGGATTCAACTTCATAACAGATATGATGAATACCCCCTGCAGGGTTTTTTTTCATAAATGATAAAATAGGACTATTTTTCCCTAAAGGACTAATTAATTCTATTTTTGTATTTGGAAGATCAATAAAGACAACCGTTACTCCATGCTCAATAAGATCCTTAGGTTTACCTACTTTGGCACCTAATGGACCAGCATATTTCTCCATTGCTTCATCTAAATTAGGAACCGCAATTGCTATATGATTCAATGCCCCAATCATTTAACATTCCTTCTAAGACCCTTGATTTGGTTCAGTACTGAATTTGCTGCATCTATAACATTCGTTCCAGGACCAAAAACCTCAGCAACCCCAGCTTTTCTTAAAAATTCATAATCTTTTTCTGGAATAACACCACCTGCTATCACAATAATATCTAATCTTCCTTGATCCTTTAGATGTCCAATAATTTCTGGAATTAAAGTTTTATGGCCTGCTGCTAAAGAAGATATGCCTATAACATCAACATTAAATCTTATAGCTTTATCTGCAATTTCCTTTGGTGTTTCAAACATCTCTGATAAATCAACGATAAAGCCAAGATCAGAAAATGCTGTTGCAATTACCTTTGCACCTCTGTCATGACCATCTTGACCTACTTTAGCAACGAAAACGTGCGGGCGCTTTTTCATTTCGTTAATGCGTTTTTGTAAATTATTATATTCCGGGTCCCCGGCATATGCATTTTCATAGATTCCACTAATAACGCGAGTTGTTGCTGAATGGCGTGTAAAAACCTTCTCCATAGTGTCAGAAATTTCACCTAGAGTGGCTCTATGACGTGCGGCCTCAATTGCTAATGACAGCAAATTCCCTATTCCAGACATAGCAGATTTTTCTAAATTATTTAATGCTTCAATACAATTTTGTGCATTCCGCGTGCGTTTTATTAAATTTAAACTTTCAATCTGAGACTCTCGAACAGCAGTATTGTCAATTTCTCGTGTTTTTAAATCCTCTTCTTCTTCAAGACGATATTTATTAACTCCAACTATGACATCTTCACCTTTGTCAATTCTAGCTTGACGTCTAGCTGCAGCTTCTTCTATTCGCATTTTGGGCAATCCTGCTTCAACAGCTTTAGTCATCCCCCCTAGTTCTTCAACTTCATTAATTAATTCCCAGGCTTTATCTGCTAAATCTTTTGTTAAAGCCTCAATATAATATGATCCCCCCAATGGATCGACAACATCAGTTATACCACTTTCATGTTGTAGTATTAACTGAGTATTTCTCGCTATTCTTGCAGACTGCTCAGTTGGTAATGCAATAGCCTCATCAAACGAATTTGTATGTAATGATTGTGTCCCACCAAGTGTTGCAGCTAAAGCTTCTATAGTCGTGCGTATAACGTTGTTGTATGGATCCTGTTCAGTTAAGGAAACTCCAGATGTTTGACAATGTGTCCGCAACATTTTTGAACGATCTGATTTAGCACCAAAATCTGTCATTATTTTTGCCCACATTTGTCTAGCAGCACGCAATTTTGCGGCTTCCATAAACATATTCATTCCAATACAAAAGAAAAAAGATAACCTTCCAGCAAATATATCTATGTCGAGACCTTTATTTAAAGCAGCTCTAACATATTCCATTCCATCAGCCAAAGTGTACGCCAGCTCTTGAGCTAAAGTAGAACCAGCTTCTTGCATGTGATATCCACTTATGGATATTGAATTAAATTTTGGCATTTTTATGGCGGTATATTCTATAATATCAGAAACTATTCGCATGCTAGGTTCTGGTGGATAAATATAAGTATTACGTACCATAAATTCTTTTAATATATCATTTTGTACAGTCCCAGATAAAACTGATTTATCTACTCCCTGCTCCTCTCCAGCAACAATAAACATAGCTAATACTGGAATAATTGCACCATTCATTGTCATTGATACTGACATTTTATCTAAAGGAATTCCTTCAAATAGAATTTTCATATCTTCTACACTATCAATGGCAACACCAGCTTTGCCCACATCACCAACAACTCTAGGATGATCACTATCATATCCACGGTGAGTTGCTAAATCAAAGGCAACTGAGAGGCCCTTTTGACCTGCTGCTAAATTACGTCGATAAAAAGCATTACTTTCTTCAGCAGTTGAAAAGCCTGCATACTGTCTAATTGTCCAAGGTCGACCAGTATACATAGATGCCTTCACTCCTCTCGTAAAAGGAGCTTTGCCAGGAATATCATCAATCGAACTCTTTGGTACATCATCAGCATCATAGAATGGCTTTATATCAATATGTTCTGGTGTCTTAGAAACTTTTGGTGCTTTACCATTTGCTTCTATCGCAGCCAACTCAGCCCATATTTTTTTTCTATCAATCGCCATTACTACCTCTTAGTTGCTAAAATATAGCAAATATTTTTAGAATTAATTATCAAAAAAATTATTATTCAAACTCCATTATTACTTCATCAACAGCTAAACTATCACCCTCACTGACCGATATTTTAGATATTTTTCCAGGCTTTTCTGCTCTAAGAACATTTTCCATCTTCATTGCCTCAACCATAGCTAGAGCTTGACCCTCTTCAATAACATCACCCTCAGATACTAGAATAGAAACCATCAATCCTGGCATAGGGCATAATAAATATTTAGATGTATCTGCTGGCATTTTGTCCGGCATTAAATTTGCCAATTCAGCAGTACGAGGGTTCATTACTTTAACTATTTGCTCAACACCTCTAATCCTAAGGCAATATCCACCTATAACAGGGTTTACTTTTACTGAATATGAAATGTCATCTATCGCGACTTCAGCTAAAGAATCTCCCAATTCATGCTTAATAGAAGCTAAAATCATTTTATCATCTAGTGAAATTTCATAACCATCTTGATGATCACATATTGTAACATTTGTGTTTTCTCTATTTATTCTAATAACTAAGTTATCTTTTTTTGGAACCGGATTATCAAATGTACTATCTCGTTCAGAAATCCGTTTCATCTTCATTCTGGTAATTATTAATGCAGTAGCGGATAAAATATCCTGGATTCCATCAGAAGGGATTACTCCCCTAAAGCCATCTGGGTATTCCTCGTCAATAAAAGCTGTTGTTATATTTCCAGATTTAAATCTGGAGTGCCCCATTACAGCAGATAAGAATGGTAAATTATGCCCAATTCCTTCAATTTCAAATCGGTCTAAAGCATTTTCCATTGCAGTTATGGCCTTTTCACGGTCACTTGACCATGTACATAGTTTTGCAATCATAGGATCATAAAACATAGAAATTTCACCCCCCTCATAAACACCCGTATCATTTCTAATTATACAATCTTTTTCCACACTTTCAGCAGGCGGTCTATAACGTGTCAATCGGCCAATTGATGGTAAAAAATTACGATAAGGATCTTCTGCATATAAACGGCTTTCCATTGCCCAACCATTTAATTTAATTGATTTTTGTGAGAAGTTTAGTTTTTCGCCAGTTGCAATTCGGATCATTTGTTCAACCAAATCGATTCCAGTAATTAATTCTGTAACAGGGTGTTCTACTTGTAATCGAGTGTTCATCTCTAAAAAATAAAAATTTCTGTTTTTATCAACAATAAATTCTACTGTTCCTGCACTAGTATATCCTACAGCCTTTGCTAAGGCACATGACTGCTCACCCATTGCAACACGTGTTTTTTCATCTAAAAATGGACTTGGCGCTTCTTCAATTACTTTTTGATTTCGCCGTTGTATAGAGCATTCACGTTCACCTAAATATACACAATTTTCATGTTGGTCCGCTAATACTTGAATTTCTATATGACGAGGCTCAACAACAAATTTTTCAATAAAAATTCTGTCATCCCCAAAGCTACTTGCCGCTTCAGATTTTGATCGAGCAAAACCTTCTTTAGCCTCCTCATCATTCCAAGCAATTCGCATGCCTTTACCACCTCCTCCTGCGGAGGCCTTTATCATTACAGGATATCCAATCTTATTTGAAATCTCTACAGCATGATTTGCATCATCAATTAACCCCATGTGACCCGGAACAGTTGAAACATTAGCTTCCTGTGCAATTTTCTTAGATGTTATTTTGTCACCCATAGCTTCAATTGCATTTACTGGTGGACCTACAAATATAATACCTTCTGCACTTAATCGTTCGCAGAATTCTGCTCTTTCAGATAAAAAACCATACCCAGGGTGGACTGCATTTGCCCCCGTTTTTTTACAAGCATCTATTATCTTATCTATACTTAAATAACTTTCAGATGCTGATGATGCACCTATATAAACGGCTTCATCAGCCAAACTTACATGTAACGAGTTTTCATCAGCATCAGAATAAACTGCAACTGTTTGAATATCCATTTTTTTTGCTGTTTTAAAAACGCGACATGCTATTTCACCACGATTTGCTACAAGAATTTTCTTAATCATATCAGTTACCTACAATGGGATGTTGTCATGTTTTTTAAATGGCTGATGAACTTTTTTGTTTTTCAAAAGTTCAAAACTTCGCGCTATTCTTCTACGTGTTGATCTTGGATTGATTACTTCATCAACAAAACCACGCTGAGCAGCAACAAAAGGATTTGCAAACCTTTCTTCATAATCAGCAGTATGTTGTGCAATTTTATCTTCATCAGCTAGATCAGATCGGTGTAAAATTTCTGTTGCTCCCTTTGCTCCCATCACAGCAATTTGAGCAGACGGCCAAGCATAATTCACATCAGCACCCAGATGTTTAGGCGCCATAACACAATATGCTCCCCCATATGCTTTTCTAGTAATTACAGTAACTAAAGGAACCGTTGCCTGCGCATATGCAAATAATAATTTTGCTCCATGCTTTATGATACCCCCATACTCTTGAGCTGTTCCAGGTAAAAATCCTGGAACATCTTCAAGTGTTAGAATTGGAATACTGAAAGCATTGCAAAATCTTACAAATCTTGCGCCTTTTCTACTTGCATTTATATCTAAACATCCGGCTAATACTAAAGGTTGATTTGCTACAACTCCAATTGTCTCTCCATTTATCCTAATAAAACCAATCAAAAGGTTTCCAGCAAATTCTTTTTGTATTTCAAAAAAATTACCCTCATCAGCTAACTTTATAACGACTTCACGCATATCATAGGGTTGGTTAGGATTTTGAGGAACCAATGTATCAAGTGATTTGTCTTCACGATCCCAGGTATCAGTAGTTTTTTGATGTGGTGCAGATGTTTCAGCGTTTAACGGCAAGAATGAATAAAACCTTCTAAGATCTAATAATGCCTCAATATCATTCTCATATGCGCCATCTGCTACAGAAGATTTTTTAGTATGTGTTAAAGCCCCACCTAAATCCTCAGATGTCACAATCTCATTTGTCACAGTTTTTACAACATCAGGTCCTGTCACAAACATATAAGAAGTATCTTTTACCATAAATATAAAATCAGTCATTGCAGGTGAATATACTGCACCTCCCGCTGATGGCCCCATAATCATAGATATCTGTGGAATTGCACCTGAAGCTTGAGCATTTCTTCGAAATACTTCGCTATATCCAGCCAAAGAAGCTACACCTTCTTGGATTCTAGCCCCTCCACTATCTGAAATACCAATTACAGGAACACCATTTTGCATGGCTAGATCCATTATTTTGCATATTTTTTCTGCATGTGTTTCAGACAACGACCCGCCAAAAACTGTAAAATCTTGTGAATAAAGATATACAGGACGCCCATTAATCGTTCCCCATCCAGTAACAACTCCATCTCCTGGAATTTGTTTTTCTGCCATACCAAAGTCTACACATCGGTGGGTCTTGTACATATCATATTCTTCAAAACTGCCATTGTCCAAAAGAACTTCAATTCGCTCTCTAGCAGTTAATTTACCTTTTGAATGTTGAGCATCAATTCTTTCTTGACCACCCCCTAATCGCGCTTCTTTGCGCCTCTCTTCTAATTGTTGGGATATAGTAGCCATGAAGTTCTCCTCATCTTCTCATTAAACTTTTGTTGTTTAAAGTTTATTTTAGTAAAGTTAATCATTCTACACCATCGACACAATAGAACAAAAAATTGAGTATTGTATTATTTCTCACCCAAATAAAATCAATAAATTATATATATAGCTTTTTCCATATATGTATTGGCATTATTTAAAAAATTTTATTTAGTGAATAATAAAACGCTGCTGTTGCAAAGCAAAAGCAGCGTCAATTTAAAAAACTTTATACAAAACTACTTCATTACAGGAATAGAAAACTCCCCACCCTCTTTAATTCCAGAAGGCCACCGAGCAGTAACAGTTTTAGTTCTAGTATAGAATTTAAATGCATCTGGACCATGTTGATTTAGATCACCAAAAACAGATTTTTTCCATCCACCAAAAGTATGGTATGCCAAAGGAACTGGAATAGGAACATTTATACCAACCATTCCAACATTTATTCTATGTGCAAAATCACGAGCAGTATCACCATCACGTGTATATATTGCTGTGCCGTTTCCATACTCATGATCCATAGCATAACCAATTGCTTCTTCGTAAGTTTTTGCTCTAATTGTTGAGAGTACTGGGCCAAATATTTCTTTTGTGTAAATGTCCATATCTGCTGTAACATTATCAAACAAATGAGGCCCTACAAAAAATCCATCTTCATAACCTTGTAAATTAAAATCACGACCATCAACCACTAATTTAGCACCTTGATCTATACCAGACTGCACTAATTTTAGTATATTTTCTTTAGCTGCTGCTGTAATTACAGGACCATAATCAACATCGTTACCAGCCGTGTATGGGCCAACTTTCAATGTTTCTATTCTTGGAATTAATTTCTCTATTAATTTATCTGCAGTTTCTTCTCCAACTGGAATAGCAACTGAAATCGCCATGCATCTTTCCCCTGCAGCGCCATATCCAGCACCCAATAGTGCATCAGCAGCCTGATCTAAGTCTGCATCTGGCATAATTATCATATGATTTTTAGCACCACCAAAGCATTGAACACGCTTTCCATTGGCACAACCGGTAGAATAAATATATTCTGCGATAGGTGTGGAACCCACAAAGCCAATAGATTGAACAATGTCTGAGTGCAACAATGCATCAACAGCTTCTTTGTCGCCATTAACGACTTGCAAGATACCATCTGGCAACCCAGCTTCTTTTAAAAGTTCAGCTAGCATTAATGGTACAGAAGGATCACGCTCTGAAGGCTTTAATATAAAAGCATTTCCACAGACGATTGCTGGAGCAAACATCCACATTGGTATCATTGCTGGAAAATTAAATGGCGTAATACCAGCTGTCACTCCTAATGCTTGACGCATTGAATACATATCAATTCCTGGCCCTGCACTATCAGTGAAATCACCCTTTAGCATTTGAGGTGCACCAATGCAGTATTCTACAACCTCTAAACCACGTTGAACATCTCCAGCTGCATCTGGAAGAGTTTTCCCATGTTCACGGCTTAATACTTCAGCCAATTTATCCATATCCCGATTTAACAAATCAACAAATTTCATCATTACACGAGCTCTTCGCTGTGGGTTGACTGCTGCCCATGCTGGTTGCGCAGCTTCAGCCTTAGAAATTATTGCGTCTACTTCTGATTTCGAGGCAAGTGGGCATTGATACTGCACTTCTCCAGTTGCAGGGTTAAATACATCAGCATATCTTCCTGAAGCACCTTCAACGTGTTCACCGTTTACGTAATGAGTTAATTTTTCCATAATAATCTCCAATTGATTTAGCTTTTCTTCCTTTTACAATGCAAAAATACAATATAAAGACCTAATATTACACTACTCACATGCAAAAATGCAAAGGATAGCTATGTTAAATTGGGATGACTACAGAATATTTTTAGATGTGGCTAGATCAGGTAGCTTGTCTGCTGCATCTATAATACTAAAAATTGATGCCGCAACTGTTGGCAGGAGAATAACAAGACTGGAAACCGCCCTAAATTCAAAATTATTTAATAAATTACCTCGTGGTTACCAATTAACTCAAGCGGGAAAAGATTTTAAAGAACATATTGAAGCTATTGAGCGCACAGAAAAAATTGCCAGAGGATCTCTTCAAAAAGCGTCTGCAAACATATCAGGGAACTTTCGCATAGGTGCTCCTGACGGTTTATCAAATTTTGTTTTACCTGTTGTCATATCGAATATTCAAAATCATCACCCCAATTTAAATATCCAAATTTTATCCTTACCCCGTGTGTTCAACCTATCAAGAAGAGAAGCAGATCTTGCCATTATGGTAACTCCTCCAAAAAAAGGTCGGTTTGTTACAAAAAAAATTGTAAATTATAATCTACATCTCGCTGCCAAAAATACATATTTGGAAAAAAACTCTCAAATAAAATCAAAAAATGATTTAAAAAACCACAATATCATTGGGTACATACCTGATCTTATTTTTGACCCAACTTTAGATTATCTATCTGAAGTAATACCAAATCGGGCACCAGATTTGTCTTCAAATTCCGTAGCAGTTCAAATGCAAATGCTAAATCTTGGAATAGGCGTTGGATTAGCACACGATTTTGCATTAGCTCACTTTCCAGATATTATTCCTATCTTAAAAAATAAAATCAACCAAGAACGTGCATTTTATATGGTAAGAGATCGAGATGACCTTGCATCAGAACAATCAAACCTCATTGCCTCATTGCTAGATAATGGTATTAAATCAGAAGTTAAGCGCCTCCAGTCCAATAACTAACAAATCTAAGGACCAAAATGACCAAAAAAAAAATTAAATTAAAAGATTATTCATCCTTAGTAGGTTCTGAAATTGGTCTTTCTGAATGGATAACAGTTTCGCAAAAAATGATAGATGATTTTTGTAATGTAACTGGCGACTATCAATTCATACATAATGACCCAGATAGGGCAGCCTCTGAAACTCCATTTGGTGGATCAATTGCTCATGGCTTCCTAACACTCTCATTAATTACGAAAATGTACAAAGATACTACACCAATTATTGAAGGGCATGAATTAGTCATTAATTATGGATTAAACAGAATACGTTTTCTTGCTCCAGTACCAAGTGGGTCACGCATCAGAGGCAGAATAACGCTTGGAAAAGTTGAGCCTCGAGGGGTAAATAAAATTCTAACAGAAAATAAAATAGTTGTTGAAATTGAAAATGCAGAAAAACCAGCAATGCTTGGTACATGGGTGACACTATTGGTCAAAGATTAAATCTGTTTTTAAGTTAAAAATACAAAAGCCCATGCAGTTTGCACAGGCTTTGTAAACTCAATGGCGCGGTTGACGGGGCTCGAACCCGCGACCTCCGGCGTGACAGGCCGGCACTCTAACCAACTGAGCTACAACCGCCGCTCATTGAGTAGCGGCTTCTTAGGACGCACAACACGATGGGTCAAGCATGTATTTATATAAATACGAAAAATATTTAATTTTATTGTATAGACCAAGCTAGCCATTCAGCCTAATGATATTAATAATTCCTAAATTTTGCTTATTAAGAATATTAATATGTCCCCAAAATATGCCACAATTTTAATTTTATCTGGTGCATTATGCATGAGTTTTGCTGCATTATTTGTAAAGCTTATACAAAATGCTGATGGTTTTCAGATATTATTCTACCGAGGCTTTCCACAATGTATGATGGTGATGATAGTTGCGTGCTTCATAAGGCGGATAAGCTTAGTAGAATTCTTTAAATCAATTGATAAAACAGATTTAATTTTGGGATTTACGATGTGTATTGCATTTTCCTTTTATATATTTGCCCTATTAAATACCTCCGTTGCGTCAGCCCTATTTATTCTTTCTATATCTCCTGTATTTGCTGCATTACTTTCTTGGAGGATAATTGGTGAAATACCAACGAAAACTACATGGATTGCAATATTATTTGCTATGGTTGGCGTTACTGTAATGGTAGGAGCGGACTTAACTAGAGGTCAGTTAATTGGAAATTTATTTGCGATGATTTCTGCTTTCAGTTTTGCTTTAATGTTAGTATTTGCCCGCAAATCAAAAAAAAGCGATGTATTAACTGGAAATTTTTTAGGTGCAGGTTTTGCTATATTAATGGCAATAATATTAGCTTATTCATATGGTGACGGGCTAATAGTAAGCACACAGGATATGTTGTTATCTTTTGCATTGGGCGCGTTTACTATTGGAATTGGTATAGCTTTTGTAGCTTGGGCTGCGCCATACTTACCTGCCCCAAATGTTGGGGTGTTAGTATTAATTGAAAGCGTATTAGCGCCTGTATGGGTTTGGTTATTTTTAGACATGCCCATGAAGTATCAAGAAATACTTGGTGGATTAATAATACTCTGTGCAGTTTTAATCTTATCAACAAAGCGAAAATAGTTATATTTTAGATTATTTTTTAACTTGGAAAATATGGTGGGTGATAAGAGACTCGAACTCCTGACATCTTCGGTGTAAACGAAGCGCTCTACCAACTGAGCTAATCACCCTACAAGATGCGGTCTACCCAAGGAATGAGCAAGCATCAAGTACCTTTTCACTGCTAAATGCATTTTTTTTAGTCTAAATAGAAAATAAGCCACTCATTTATAAAAGTGACTTATAATTTTTATATTTTTTTTGGTTAGTGCGCTAATTGTGCGCCTCTTGCACTCTCTGCTCGTTTTGCAGCGGCTGCTTCTTCAGCAACTTCATCCCATTCAATCGATTCAGGTTTAGAAGTTAAAGCATGTTTTAGCACTTCACTCACATGATATACCGGAATTATCTCAAGACCTTCTTTAACGTTGTCTGGGATTTCAGGAAGATCTTTTTCATTATCTGCTGGTATTAATACAACTTTTATACCACCTCTAAGTGCAGCCAATAACTTTTCTTTAAGTCCACCAATTGGTAAAACATTACCGCGTAGCGTAACTTCTCCAGTCATTGCAATGTCTTTTCTAACAGGAATAGCTGTAAGGACAGAAACAATTGAAGTTACCATACCTACTCCAGCAGATGGTCCATCTTTTGGAGTCGCACCTTCGGGTACGTGAACATGAATATCAATTTTATCAAATTGTGTTGGTTTCACGCCTATTTCTGGTGAAATAGAGCGCACAAAAGATGATGCAGCATCAATGCTTTCTTTCATAACATCACCAAGCTTACCAGTAGTTTTCATTCTACCTTTCCCAGGCAGTTTCAAAGCTTCAATATGAAGAAGCTCACCTCCAACAGAAGTATAAGCTAATCCCGTTACTACACCAACCTGATCAGTCTCTTCAGCTAATCCATATTTAAATTTCTTAACGCCTAGATATTCACTTAAAGTATCTTTTGAAACAGCTACAGATTTTGTTGAACCTTTAACAATTGCGGTTAAAACTTTCCTACATAATTTACCAATTTCACGCTCTAAGCTTCTAACTCCAGCTTCACGAGTATATCGTCTAATAAGTTCTTTCAAACCATCATCGGTTAAAGAAAACTCACTATCTTTAAGCCCATGGTTCTTTATTTGCTTACCTAACAAATGCTGTTTGGCAATCTCATGCTTCTCATCTTCAGTGTATCCTGACAATGGAATAATTTCCATTCTATCAAGTAGTGGGCCAGGCATATTATAAGTATTAGCAGTAGTTAAGAACATAACATTTGAAAGGTCATATTCGACTTCCATATAATGATCTGTAAACGTACTATTTTGCTCAGGATCTAACACCTCAAGCATAGCAGAAGCCGGATCACCTCGGAAATCCTGACCCATCTTATCTATTTCATCTAATAAAATTAGTGGGTTATTTGTCTTTGCTTTTTTCATAGCCTGAATAATCTTACCTGGCATTGATCCAATGTAAGTCCTTCTATGGCCACGAATTTCGCTCTCATCTCTTACACCGCCTAAAGAAATCCGAATAAATTCACGACCAGTGGCTTTGGCAACAGATTTGCCTAACGATGTTTTACCAACTCCCGGTGGTCCAACTAGACATAAAATTGGGCCTTTTATTTTTGCAGACCTTTTTTGAACTGCCAAATACTCAACAATTCTTTCTTTTACTTTCTCTAGGCCAAAATGATCTTTATCAAGAATACTTTGTGCAGCATTTAGATCTTTTTTCACTCGAGATTTTTTATTCCAAGGAATTGCTGTCAACCAATCAAGATAATTGCGAACAACGGTTGCTTCAGCTGACATTGGAGACATGTTACGAAGTTTCTTTAATTCACCCTCAGCTTTTTCACGAGCCTCTTTTGAAAACTTTGTATTTTTAACTAATTCTTCTAATTCCGAAGTTTCATCTTCCCCACCTTCACTATCGCCAAGCTCTTTTTGAATAGCTTTCATTTGTTCATTTAGGTAATATTCACGTTGAGTTTTTTCCATTTGGTTTTTAACACGTGATTTAATTTTACGCTCAACCTTTAAAACTGACATCTCTCCTTGCATGAGGCCATAAATTGCTTCTAGCCTCTCTCCAATATCAAGGGTTTCCAAAAGTTCCTGTTTTTGATCAACTCTAATAGCTATATGGCCTGCAACTGTATCGGCTAATGCTCCTGCATTATCACTTTCAAGCGCAGTGGCTAATGCTTCATCAGGAACATTTTTATTCATTTTGGCATATCGTTCAAATTCTTTGGAAACAGTCCGAGTTAAAGCTTCAATTGCAGCTTCATCATTACGCGTAACTTCAAGTACATTTGCTGTTGCTTCAAAATATTCTTCATTATCTAAATATTCAGTGATTTGTACTCGATCTTGTCCTTCAACAAGTACTTTAACTGTTCCATCAGGTAATTTTAATAATTGCATAACAGTTGCTAAAACACCATTTTGGTAAATAGTTTCTGTTGTTGGATCATCTTCAGAAGGGTCAATCTGTGAAGCAAGAATAATTTCTTTGCTATTCTCCATAACAGCTTCAAGGGCACGAACTGATTTTTCGCGGCCAACAAAAAGTGGTACAATCATATTTGGGAAAACAACAATATCTCTTAACGGTAAGACGGGAAAAGAGACACTTTTAGCATCGGTCATAGTAATTCCTTTATTTTAGCAAAAAATTCATAGTCCCACCTTTGCAGCAACATAAAATTTTTCCTGTATTTAACGATATATATAATTTGGTTAACAAACTTAAAAAGTCAAGCGAATGGAAAGGTATTTTTAAATAAAGCCATCGTTAAAGAGGCTCAATATCACCCCTTTTTCGAATTTCATGAAAGTCTGATACATATTTATCAAGTTTATTTGAAGCAATAGCATCTCTCAACTCAGACATAAGAATCTGATAATAATGTAAATTATGCCAAGTCAACAACATAGAACTTATAATTTCACCTGCCTTATGAACATGGTGGAGATAAGCACGACTGTAATTTTTACAGCATGGACACTCACAATTTTCATCTAATGGCCGATTATCATCTCTGTGCCTTGAATTACGCATATTAATAGCACCCATTCTCGTTTGTGCCTGACCAGTTCGACCAGATCGACTGGGCAAAACACAATCAAACATATCAATACCTCTTTGAACTGCACCAACAATATCATCTGGCTTGCCTACGCCCATTAAATATCTTGGTTTATCTTGAGGTAATTGATTTGGCGCATAATCTAAAACATTAAACATCAGTTCTTGACCTTCGCCTACAGCAAGCCCTCCAACTGCATATCCATCAAATCCAATATTTGTTAATTTCTCAGCACTTTCAGCTCGCATATCCTTAAAGGTAGATCCTTGTTGAATCCCAAAAAGTGCATAGCCTGGCCTATCTCCAAATGCATCTCTTGAACGTTGTGCCCAACGCATTGATAAATCCATACTTGATTTTGCTTGCTCCTGAGTTGTTGGGAAAGGAGTACACTCATCAAATGACATGACAATATCAGAACCAAGTAGGCGTTGAATTTCCATTGAGTATTCTGGGGTTAAATTATGAACGGATCCATCAATATGACTTTTAAATTTTACACCTTCTTCAGTAAGTTTTCTAAGATCCGTTAGACTCATCACTTGATAGCCCCCCGAATCTGTCAAAATAGGGCCATGCCAATTCATAAATTTATGAAGTCCACCTAACTTATGAACACGCTCTGCTCCTGGGCGAAGCATTAAATGGTATGTATTTCCCAATAGAATATCTGCACCCGTAGAACGTACACTCTCAGGCATCATGGCTTTTACTGTTGCAGCTGTTCCCACTGGCATAAAAGCTGGAGTACGGATATCACCTTTAGGTGTATTAATAACACCTGTTCGGGCTCGCCCATCGGTTGCATTAATATTAAATTGGAAACGGTTTGTCATGTCGAGTCACCCTAGACGTTTTCTTTTCTATTCCTTATACGTTTACTCAGGAATTCCAAGTGAGAAGAATAATGAGCGCTTCAAATGATACACAAATGGAAGGTACACCGTTAATTGTACCATCTTCAACAGATCATGCACTGTATGAAACTATATGCGAAGCATGCAGAACAGTGCATGACCCAGAAATACCAGTAAATATTTTTGATTTAGGTTTAATTTATACAATTGAAATATCTGATTCTGGCGCAGTTGATGTTAAAATGTCTTTAACTGCTCCTGGTTGTCCTGTTGCAGGAGAAATGCCTGGTTGGGTTCAAGACGCAATAGAGCCAATACCCGGTGTCCTATCAGTAAATGTGGACCTAATCTGGGAGCCCCAATGGGGAATGGATATGATGTCAGATGAAGCTCGATTAGAATTAGGTTTTATGTAAATGTTTAGTATTCCAGGAAAACAAGCAGTAACCATAACAAACGCCGCTGTTACACAAATCAGGAAACTTATGGAGCAAGGTAACAAAAAAGGTTTGCGAGTTGGTGTGAAAAAAGGTGGTTGTGCAGGCATGGAATACACCATGGATTATGTAGATGAAATTGATCAAAACGATGAAATCATATCACAAGATGGAGCTACTGTAATGATTGCTCCAATGGCTCAAATGTTTTTATTTGGTACAGAAATTGATTATGAAGTATCTTTACTAGAAGCAGGTTTTAAATTTAATAACCCAAATGTTTCAGAAGCTTGTGGATGTGGTGAAAGTATCAAATTTGAAGGCATGTGATTTGCAATAGATTACATTAAGTTCACTTTTATTAAGGCAATATTATGCGAAGACCGATTGCAGCTGGAAACTGGAAAATGAATGGCCTTAAAAAGCATAAAGATGAGATATTAGATATCGATAATGCTTCCAGAAAAGCTAATTGTGATGTAATCTTATGTGTCCCATCAACTATAATTTCAGAAATATCGAAAATAACAAAAAATATTTTTATGGGTGGGCAAAATTGCCATACAGAAAAAAACGGCGCATTCACAGGCGATATCTCTGCTGAAATGCTAAAAGATGCAGGTGCATCGCATGTAATTGTTGGACATTCTGAGCGCAGAGTTAATTATGGTGAAACAAATAATAATATAAGAACAAAGACACAAATAGCTTTAGAAAATGATTTGAAAGCTATAGTTTGCATTGGTGAAACATTATCTGAGCGTGAAGATGGAACAACTTTAGATGTGATTAAAAAACAATTAATTGAATCACTACCAACAGAAATCATTGGAGAGAATATAATTGTTGCATATGAACCTATCTGGGCAATTGGGACTGGATTAACTCCTACTATTCATCAAATAACTGAAGTTCATGATTTTATAAGAGTTGAGTTAGTTCAGAGCTTTGGGAATGACACTGGGCAATCAATTAATATACTTTATGGCGGCTCTATGAATGCAAAAAATGTTAAAGAAATATCAGCTATCTTAAATGTTGACGGCGGTCTTGTAGGCGGTGCGTCACTAAAAGCGGATAGCTTTGTTCCAATAATTAATGCTTTGGGTAAAAGTTAATTAACTAATAAAATTCACAAAAAAGCATTTTAACCAAAAGCATCTGGTTCACTATCTTTTCGTGCCTGAATGTAAGCTTTAAGCGCTTCATCAATTTCTGGATCAATTGGTGGCTGGATGTAATCACTTAGCATTTTATGAACTTTTTCATTTGCTAAAGTTACAGAATCTTTTGCTCCATCTTCACTCCAAGTCTCAAAAGGCTTGTAATCAAGAACATCACTTCTCCAAAAACTATTTTTGAAATTATTTTGTGTATGCTCACATCCCAAATAGTGACCACCAGGCCCAACTTCTCTTATAGCACCCATAGCTTGGGCATTTTCAGACATATCAATACCTTCAGCAATAGAATGCAAAACTCCTAATTGATCTGCATCCATAACAAGTTTTTCAAGACTTGAGACTAAACCACCTTCTAACCAACCTGCTGCATGTAAACAGAAATTTACACCACCCAACAATGCTGCGTTGAGTGTATTTGCTGTTTCATAAGCAGCCTGAGCATCTGGCAACTTAGATCCACAGAGCGAACCACCAGAACGAAAGGGTAAATTCAAACGACGAGCTAACTGCCCTGCCCCATATAGAATTTTTGATGCTTCAGGAGTTCCAAATGTAGGTGCTCCTGAATTCATATCTATTGAAGCCACGAACGCACCCATAATTACTGGTGCACCAGGCTTACAAAGTTGATTATATGCGACTCCAGCAAGAGCTTCTGCCAGTACTTGAGTTAAAGTTCCTGCAACAGAAACAGGTGCCATAGCTCCACCAACAATAAATGGCGATACAATACACGCTTGATTATTTTCTGCATAAACTTCCATGGCCCCCATCATTATATCATCAAACACCATAGGTGAATTAATGTTAATCAAAGAGGTCATTACAGTATTATTTTGCACAAATTCTTCTCCAAAAAGAATATTGCACATATTTACACTATCTTGAGCATTTTGAGGTGCTGTTACAGATCCCATAAAAGGCTTATCTGTTAATGTCATATGAGCATAGAGCATATCTAAATGGCGTTTATTCACTGCTACATCTGTAGGTTCACATACTGTTCCTCCAGAATGATGAAGGTATTTAGACATATATGTAAGTTTAACTATCTTATGAAAGTCAGAAATTGTTGCGTATCGACGTCCACCTTCTAAATCACGAATAAATGGAGGCCCGTAAACTGGGGCCAAGACCATAGTTTTTCCACCAATTTCAACATTTTTTTCTGGGTTTCTAGCATGCTGAGTGAATTTAGCTGGTGCCGTTTTTATTAGTTCTCGTGCCAAACCACGTGGAATTCTTACTCGATCACCATCTATATTTGCTCCAGCATCTTTCCAACGCTGTAAAGCTTTTGGGTTTTCAGGAAAGTTTACACCAATTTCTTCAAGTACCGTTTCTGCATTATATTCAATTATTTTTAATGCGTCATCATTTAAAACTTCAAAATTTGGTATATTCCTTTCAATAAATCTTGCCGTTTCAATAACTACAGCAGTGCGCTCAGCTCTCCTAGCTGCACCTCCACCACCACGTACTCTTCTTCGTGTTGTGTTTTGCTCTGCGGTATCAGTCATGATTCTAATCCTTTGTAGAATAGGTATATTTTTAACAACAATACGTTTCCATCACTGCTTTTTCAGTTGCAAATTCGGCTATTATGTGTCGATGGCGACATTTAAATATTTAATTTTAAGATTTTCATTAAATTAATTTTTATAATCACTCTTGCACGGATCTAATGATACTAATAAACGGATTTTATGACAGATATATCACATGACCGCCTCCTCATTATCGATTTCGGTAGCCAAGTTACTCAGTTAATTGCGCGTCGATTACGAGAACTAAATGTTTATTGCGAAATTCACCCTTTCAATAATGTTGATGGTGATTTTTTAAACCAATTTAAACCAAAAGCAGTAATTTTATCTGGTGGTCCTTCTTCCGTAACAACAAAAGATAGCCCTCGTGCTCCTAAAGAATTATTTGAACTTGGCATACCATTATTAGGAATATGCTATGGCCAACAAGTAATGATGCACCAATTAGGTGGAAAAGTTGAAACAGGTCATGGAACAGCGGAATTTGGGCGAGCATACGTAAAACAAAATTCAAATCGTTTAAATATACTTGATGGCTGGTTTCTTGATGGAGATGAACAAGTCTGGATGAGCCATGGCGACCATGTATCTGAAATAGCTGATGGATTTAAAGTATATGGCACATCTCCAAATGCACCATTTGCTATTACTGCAGATATTGATCGAAACTTTTATGCAGTTCAATTTCATCCAGAAGTTCACCACACACCCAATGGTGCAAAGCTTTATGAGAATTTCATTAAACTGGCAGGTTTTACTGGGGACTGGACTATGGAAGCCTATAGAGAGCAAGCCATAGCATCAATAAAAGAAGCAGTTGGTGACCAGCAAGTCATATGTGGATTATCTGGTGGCGTAGATAGCTCTGTTGCAGCAGTGTTACTGCATGAAGCGATTGGAGATCAATTAACCTGTGTGTTTGTTGATCATGGTCTTCTACGAATGGGAGAAGCAGAAGAAGTTGTCACAATGTTTAGAGATCATTATAATATGAAGCTCATTCATGCTGAAGAACAAGAACTATTTCTTGGGGAATTAGATGGACAATCTGACCCAGAAACAAAAAGAAAGATTATCGGTAAGTTATTTATTGATGTTTTTGATAAATATGCAAAACCAATTGGTGCAAAATTCTTAGCCCAAGGAACATTATATCCTGATGTAATTGAAAGTGTATCTTTTTCAGGAGGACCATCAGTAACAATAAAATCACACCACAATGTTGGTGGGCTACCTGAAAAAATGGATATGGCTCTTATTGAACCCTTACGTGAATTATTTAAAGACGAAGTACGTTCATTAGGTGTGGAACTAGGCTTGCCTGCAAGCTTTGTTGGAAGACACCCCTTTCCAGGACCAGGCTTGGCTATTCGATGCCCAGGTGAAATAACTCGCGAGAAATTAGAAATACTTCGAAAAGCAGATGCAGTTTACATAGATCAAATCAGAAAACATAATCTGTATGATGAGATTTGGCAGGCATTTGTAGCTATCCTGCCTGTACGAACTGTAGGCGTCATGGGCGATGGCCGCACATATGATTTTGCTTGTGCGCTTCGTGCAGTTACATCTGTAGATGGTATGACTGCAGATTATTATCCATTCTCACATGATTTTCTGGGAGAAACTGCAACACGTATTATAAATGAAGTTGAAGGTATAAACCGTGTTACATATGATATTACGTCTAAACCCCCAGGAACAATTGAGTGGGAATAAATTATAATAATATCAATAACTTGTTATTCAATATCAATGTATTATTTATGGATTCTTAATTAATGTATGTATCAGTAACAGGACTTAAACCAAAAGGTTTAATTGGTTGGATAAGGTTTTGGATACTAACAATCCCTGCGTCAAAAGATGCCCAAAAAGCTGAAGGAATAATACATTGTGCGTTTAATTCACGTAATGGATACCAACACACACTAACTGTGTGGAAATCAAAAGAACACATGTTAGGTTATTTATCATCTCCAGCCCATTTAAAAGCTATGAAAAACTTTTCAAATATTGGGAGTGGAAAAGTATATGGATACGAAGCTGATACAATGCCAAGTTGGGAAAATGCGTTGACTGAGTGGGATAAAAATGGGCGCATGCACTAAAGCTATATTGTAATAGTTAAAAAATAATATTCATAAATTAATTATTATTTGGGGAGATTACTTAAATGAAGTTACGAGAAATTCACCCTATCTTAATTTGTGTCGACATACAGTTAGGGTTTTTAGATGAAGACTATTGGGGTGGAAATAGAAATAATAAAAATGCAGAGAAAATTTGTGCAGAAGTTTTAAATAATTGGAGGGATATTGGAGAAGAAGTCATTCATGTTCGTCATAGCTCCAAAAATCCAAATTCAAAACTTCATAAAAGTTCAAAAGGATATAATTTTAATCCATTGTGTGAACCAATTCATGATGAGATTGTACTTACAAAATCGGTTAATAGTTGTTTTATTGGCACCGATCTAAAAAAGATACTCGATGGAAAGAATTGCAACACAGTTGTAATCATTGGCTTAACAACAGATCACTGTGTTTCTACAACAACAAGAATGGCTGCTAATTATGGATACGATACTTTTTTGATATCTGATGCAACTGCTACCTTTAATAAAGTTGGAATTAACGAAGAAACTTATGATTCTGAATTAATGCACCAGACAGCACTAGCAAGTTTAAAGGATGAATTTGCAATAATAATATCGTCAAAAGAATTTTTTAAGATATTTTAAAATCAGCCAATCAAAGGATAAGCTAACTATAAATGGAAATCTTAAAGATACCTTAAAATGCATTAATTCGTAATATATGCGGTAAAATTATTTTTCACAGGTTTACAAAGCTCCATAACTAGATCTTTAGTATAATCTAAATATTTAAGTTAAAAATGGGCCACATCTAAATGAACAATAAATATTATTATCGAACGGTAAGTTAGGTGTTTAATTCTTTTTCTAAGACCATCCAAGCTGCATTTTGGATGACAGGAACAATAGTTTCATTTTCTGCAATGGCAGTCTCAGGACGTGAGATTTCTTTTGAATTAGATACATTTGAGATAATGATGTATCGATCAATAATTGGCTTGATTATTGTTCTAGTAATTTCCACCCTATTAAAGACACGCAATCAAATAACTACAAATAAACTTTCCTTGCATTTTTTACGAAATCTATCACATTTTACTGGCCAAAACCTTTGGTTTTATGCCCTCACTTTAATACCATTCGCTCAACTTTTTGCATTTGAGTTTTCAGTACCATTGTGGGTTATGCTGGCTGCACCTTTTCTACTAGGAGAACGTCTAACTAATATTAGAGTTATTTCAATTTTAGTTGGATTTGTTGGCATACTAATTGTAACTCGCCCTTGGCTTGCAGGATTAGCACCAGGAATTATTCCCGCTGCGCTTTGTGCCATTGGCTTTGCCTGCTCAGTTATTTTTACAAAAAAATTAACTCAAACAGTTAGCATTACTTGTATACTTTTTTGGCTCACATCAATGCAACTTGCCATGGCCATTATTTGTGCAGGCTATGATGGCGAAATAGCACTTCCATCTAGTTCTAATTTAATTTGGATTATAATTATTGGCATTGGAGGACTTTTGGCTCATTTCTGCATTACAAAAGCACTACAATTGGCACCTGCAACAGTCGTTACACCTATAGATTTTTGCCGACTCCCTGTAATAGCGGCAATTGGTTATTTATTTTACAATGAAACTCTTGATATATTTATTATAGGTGGAGCAATTATAATTTTTGTAGCCAATTATATCAACATATGGTCTGAAACTAGACAAAAGGTACTAAAAGTTAATGGCTGATTTTTTTGGTTATGGATCATTGGTAAATTTACATACACACACATATGTAAATCCTCGCCCAACTAAAATTAAAGGCTGGAAAAGAATATGGGTAAGTTCTAATATTCATGATATTGCATTCCTTTCAGTAGAGACCTGCAATTCAACCCAGTTACAAGGAATGAGAGCTAGTACAGAAAATATTGGTTGGGATGCTCTTGATCTACGTGAGACTGGTTATAACAGACAACAAGTAGATAATCATGACATGCAAATATATGTTGGTGACCCAAAGTATATAAATACCTCAATAAAGAACCCAATTCTGCTTAGTTATTTGGATTGCGTTATTCAAGGTTACTATAAACACTTCGGTGAAGATGGCGTAATAGATTTTTTTTCCTCAACAAAAGGTTGGGATCATCCAATATTTAATGATCGAAGTTCACCAAAATATCCGCGTGCTACAAAGTTAAGCAAGTATGAATTTGAGCTCGTAGATGCTCATATCAAAAAACTATGATACAAAAAACATTATCACTTTCAGCATGGATACCATTATTATCTCTTGCCATAATTTGGGGAGGTAGCTTTTTAGCCTATGCGTTAATTTTACGTGAAGTACCTGTTTTTACTCTTGTAGCAAATAGAGTATTTTGGGCATGCTTAACACTTTGGTTTATTGTAGCATTTTTAAGGATTCCTATACCAAATTTAAAACAATGTGGTGTGTTATTTATTATGGGGATTTTGAATAATGTAATTCCATTTTCTCTAATTGCATGGGGGCAAACAGTCATTGAAAGCGGCTTGGCTTCAATTTTGAATGGAACAACTGCAATTATTACATTTGCATTGGCTTCTTTGATTTTCAAAGATGAACGTCTTTCTTATAATAAAGGTATTGGATTATTTTTAGCATTCATTGGCGTATGCATAGTTATAGGCTTTGACACGTTGGCTAATTTTAATTTACGTTCACTAGCTCAATTAGCTCTTATATTAGCATGTTTCTCATATGCTGTAGCTGCCATTTGGGCGCGATCTAAACTTAAAGGTGTTAATCCAATTATGGCAGCGACTGGCATGCTTACAAGCGCAAGTTTAATAATGATACCATTAGCAATTTTAGTTGATGGACCACCCAATTTTAGATTGGAAACTATTACTATTTTATCAATGATATTTTTATCTTTACCAGCAACAGCCATTGCATACCTTCTGTACTATAAGGCATTAAATTTAGCTGGTAGCGCCAATTTGTCTTTAGTTACACTCCTAGTTCCTCCAATGGCAGTTATATGGGGGGCAATATTTCTTGAAGAAAAACTTATGCCTACTGCTTATTTAGGGTTTTTATTTATCACAATTGGGATGTGTTTTATTGATGGACGTCTTTTCAATAGCAAAAAGCGTTGAATTAATTCGATATTTTTGGTTTACACGTTACAAATCAAGGAAATTAAATAAATGTTATATAATTCATCATCAGATTGGGATGCCTCAAAGTCAAAAAATATAATGCTTTTTGGAATGTCAGGATTGGGCAAAACATATATTTCTGAACTCTTAAGAAGTAACGGTGATTGGTTCCATTACAGTGTCGATTATAGAATTGGCACACGGTACATGGGCGAGCATATTGCAGATAACTTCAAAAAAGAAGCAATGTTAAATCCATTTTTAGCAAAACTTTTGCAAACTGATGCGATGGACATCTCTGCTAATATGAAATTTAACGACCTGTCCCCTCTTTCAACTTATTTAGGCAAGCCAGGAGATCCATCCAAAGGCGGTATTCCATTTAAAGAATATTTACATCGCCAACATTTACACCGCGATGCAGAAATTAATTCAATGCTTGATACAGTTCATTTTATCCACCGAGCCAAATCACTTTATAATTATGATAAATTCGTATGCGATACATCTGGATCAATTGTTGAGATTGTGGACTGTAATGACCCAAATGACAAAATCCTGAACACTTTATCCCAATATGTTTTACCAATATGGATAGAAGGAACAGAAGACCACACTGAAGAGCTGGTTAAAAGATTTACTACAGCCCCTAAGCCTATGTATTATGATGAAGATTTTTTAAATAAATGCTGGAATGATTTTTTAGATCAAAAAAATATTTCTGAATATGAAGTTGACCCTAATGAATTTATCATCTGGGGATACCAAAAACTTTTAGAAAACAGACTTCCAAGATATAAAAAAATTGCTGAGAATTGGGGAATAATATTGCAAGCTAGTGACGTGAGTAAAGTTAAATCAGCTGATGAATTTACTTCTTTAGTTTCTGAGAATTTGAGAGGATAGGATATGCCTATACGTATACCATCCAAGCTTCCAGCTTTTGAAATATTAAAGTCAGAAGGCGTTAATGTAATGTCTAATGCTGATGCTGATCGGCAAGACATAAGGCCATTAAAGATTGGCTTATTGAATTTAATGCCTTTAAAAATTCAAACAGAAAATCAGTTTGCAAGATTGATTGGATCAACTCCTCTTCAGATTGAGCTAACATTAATCAGGATGTCTGAACACAAAAGTAGAAATACTTCTTCTGATCATATGGATTCATTCTATAAAACTTTTGATGACGTTAAAGATCAAAAATTTGATGGTTTAATTATTACAGGTGCACCCATTGAACACCTCGCCTTTAGTGATGTTACATATTGGTCAGAATTAAAATCTATTTTTAACTGGACACAAACCAATGTTCATTCAACATTTGGGGTTTGTTGGGGTGGAATGGCGATGATTAAACATTTTCATGAAATAGACAAACACATCCTAGATAAGAAAATATTTGGTTGTCACCGATGTCAAGTTACTGACCCAACATCAAGATTTTTAACAGGTTTTTCTGATGATTTAGTTATACCTGTGAGCAGATGGACAGAAAATAAGGCAGATGAAATTTTATCTGCTGGGCTAAACATATTAATTGACAGTGAAACTTCAGGACCATGTTTGATAGAGGACACAAAGCATAATGCTTTATATATTTTCAATCATTTTGAGTACGATAAAGAAACATTAAAACAAGAATATGACCGCGATATAGAAAATAATACTCCAATCAACATTCCTATGAATTATTATCCAAATGATGACCCCCAAAAACCACCTTTAAATAAGTGGCGAAGTCATGCACATTTATTATACGGCAATTGGATTAATCAAATATACCAGAATACTCCTTTTGATATTAAAAAGATTGGTTCATGAATTAAGAAAGGATTTATAAATTAGTATGGATAATCATATACTACCATCAAATAATAATCTTCAGCGTTGCCCAAGATGTCAATCTGAATTGAGTACTGTCGTAGTACATGGTCATGAGCAGTGCGTAATTTGCAAGTCTAACATATTTGAATGTTGTTCAGGGGACACATGTGGCACCGACTTTAATTTAAAAATAGGCTATAAAAGATCATAATCTAATATGAATAATTTAAGGAAAAACCTATGTTATCATTTATTAGAAGTACAGTATTTTTGATTTGGATGTTTTTTTCTTTGGTATCGATAACAGTTTTTATGTCTATTTGGGCACTTCAAACAACATTTAAAGTAGCAAAATTAAGCGCTGAAATAACTTCAAATACGATAAAACATAAAAAAGCTATAAAGAATGCGGTACTGAGAGTTAAAGCAAAAGCTCGCTTGAAAAGAATGATAACAATGCTTCCTTTTGCTGGTGCAGCAGCCGGTATTTATTTTGAAGAAAGCGAATTTCAAGAATGGCTGTTAGAAAACCCGACTGGTTCAAGATCTGAGTATTTATGTGAAATTGCAGAAATAACCTCTGAAATTTTAGACGAGGTACTTAACGATTTACCACAAACAATAAAACCAAGTGGTTCATTGTTAAAAAACATTACTCCAAAATGCATTGAATGAAAATTAAAAGTAAAATGCATTTACTAATACGTGATAAGAAAAATAAGCTAAACCAAACCCACAAAAAAGATTAATTATAACCCATATTTTTTGATTAATTGTTTGCCTAACAATTCCTATAAAACCAGCACAAATGAAGCACCAAAGAATAGAAGAAAGCATAAATCCACAAAGAAAAACCATAAAAGATATCCCAGTTGGTTCTTTTACACCCAATGTTGCAATTGTCCCAGCCATTCCCACCCAATAAGTTATGTTAATTGGATTTGACAATGAAATTGCAGCACCAACTATTAAATCAGATCTATCATCCTTCTTTAAATCTGGCTTTGATGAAGGAGCTTTTCTAGCTGCATCCTTAAAACTAGAGAACGCAAGCCAGGCAAGAAGCAATCCACCAAATAATGCCATAGGCATTTTTATGGCTGCTATTTCAAATAATGCCGCCACTCCGCCTAAGCCAAGAAGAGCCCAGGTTAAATCACCAACTAATGATCCAAATTGAACATATAGTGCAGAAGAAAACCCTCCTTGCAGTCCACGTCTTAAACTTTCTGTGAATATTGCGCCTGGGGTCGCATTAAAAAGAAAGCCTAGCGCCATTGCTGAAAAGAATAATTCTATCATTGAGATTCCTAATTCTTAAATATAATTTATAAGCCTTCAAAAATTCTTATATCCCTATCTGCACCATTATCTAAAGCTAATAATGCTTTCTGATAATCAGAAGAGTGATAAGCATTTATAGCTTCATCATATGTGCTGAATTCAATTAATACTGTGCTTTGGTTAACACCATTTTCATTAACAGTTAGTTTTTTCCTACTTTTGCCATTGCAATAATTTTACCTCCAGCCTTTTCCAAGGCGTTCCTTGCTAATAAATTATATGCAGCTTTTTTTACTGGGTCAGCTTCGCTTCTATGAGCACTTAAAATATACCCTTTCGACATGTTATTTCTCCATCTGAAAATTCAATACCAAAAAATAAATTAAAATGTAATTAACATATTAATATGTCTGATACTAAGCAATGTTTGTCGATAGTATCAATTGACATGGTTGTCATACAAGTTATTGGGTGATGTAAATTAAGTTGATAAAGAAAACATATTAAAGCTAAATTATAGAAATAGATTACCAGGGGCACAGATGACAAATATTAAAGACAATCGATTGATTGATGGCATCGCAGTTAAAAAACGCATTATCGCTGAAGTTAAACAATATGCAGATGAATTTACAGAAATGCCAAGTCTTGTGTCAATTTTGGTAGGAGATGTACCTGAAGCAGCTGTATACGTTCGCAACCAAGCTCGAGGCGCTGAGCAATCAGGAATGCCTTTTGAGCAGATCAACTGGCCTTCTGATATTACACAAGAGGAATGTAAAGCAAGATTGCTAGCTCTAAATAATGACTCAAAAGTTCTTGGTATTATTCTACAACGACCAGTACCAGAACATATAAATGTAAGATCCTTACAATCAGCTATCCACCCTTTAAAGGATGTAGAAGGAATGAACCCAGCATCAATTGGTAATATTGTTTACTCTGATGTTGCTTTAGCTCCATGTACTGCAGCTGCAAGTGTTGCCCTAATAAAAGAAACGGGACTAAAACTTGAAGGTTTAGAAGTTGTAATGATTGGGCATTCTGAAATTGTTGGAAAACCCGCTGCAATGATGCTTATGGCTGAAGGATGCACAGTAACAGTCTGTCACCATATGACGCGATCAGTAGCCATGCATTCAAGACGTGCTGATGTTGTTGTCGTTGCAGTTGGTAAAGCGCATTTAGTTAATCAAGATATGATTAAACCAGGAGCCGTAGTTATTGATATTGGTATAAATCAGATAGATACCCCAGAAGGTCCAAAAATTGTAGGCGATGTCGATACTGACTCTGTCATAAATATTGCAGGCTGGATTACACCTGTACCTGGTGGCGTTGGCCCTGTTACAGTTGCTATTCTAATGAGAAATGCAATGGTTGCTCACAAGCGCCAAATTAGTGCTGGTTGGCTTTAGGTTTTAAATTATTAAAAAGGTTTCAAAATGTTTAATAAGATTTTAGCAATTATACTAATGGGCATCTTAGCCTTTCAAACCACAGGATTAACAATGGCAAATACTACAGAATTAAAAATTGAAGTTACTCAAAAAGGTTCTGGTCCTGTGGCAGAGGATGGGATGTCTGTTTCTGTGCATTATACTGGAAAATTAATAGATGGAACAAAGTTTGACAGCTCCCTAGATCGTGGCACACCTTTTTCATTCACTCTTGGACAAGGAAGTGTAATTAAAGGTTGGGATCAAGGTGTATTAGGCATGATGGTCGGAGAGAAACGCACATTAACCATTCCCTCAGAATTAGGTTATGGCAGTGCTGGTGCTGGCGCATCAATACCACCAAATGCTACATTAGTTTTTGATATTGAACTACTTGATGTCATGTTGCCTACGGTTCTAGGCCAGGCCACCCCAGTTGAATTTATGGAACTTCAAAAGAACGGCAGTATTGTAATTGACATTAGGCGTGAAGAAGAGTGGATCGAAACTGGGATTATTAGTGGTGCTGAAACTATTACAGCATTCACAGATAACGGCCAACTTCACCAAGACTTTCAAGAAAAATTCTTTTCATTAGTAAAGGGTCCTGAAACACCAATTTTACTTTATTGCAGAACAGGTAATAGAACTGAAATGCTAGGAAATGCTCTTATCGATCAAGTTGGGCTAAAGAATGTTTATCATTTGACTGATGGAATAGTTGGTTGGGAAAAGCTTGGAAATAAAACTTCAGTATATGCACCTATGAAATAAGTGGCGGTGCTCAAAGTTTAACGAGAGCTCGAATTATATCACTGATATAAATTAAAATTGTTCATCAAGAGGTTAAGTTCCAGTACGTGATGATGCTTTGTCTCAGAACATAATCTAAAAAAACCTATAATAAAGCAAAGTTGGTTAAGATATGTGTCCTTAAGGTTTACACCCTCCTACTGCTATATAGCTAGGAGGATCATTGTTTGCATCATTATTTATCCAGCACATTCTTATTTGGTTGCCATATTTAATACCCGTTACAATGAGTTCTGAAATTGTTTCACCGTTATCAGAATTTACTATTGAAATTGATTGCCCGATCTCAACTGATTTGCGGTCAAGTCCAATACTTTTATATTTCTTACAACCACTACTGTCACAGTGTTCAAATGAAATAGGTTTTGACCACGTTGCGCTAGAAATCAAACTCTGTGACATAGCTGGCCCAGTTACAAAAAAAGCCAAAGTTGAAGACAGCATTAGAAAATTTAAAACTCTAAACATGAATATATACCTTAATTAATTTTAAAATGGATACCCATCAGTTTTATGGTGGGCAGAAACGCTGTAATTGAATCTTTTACGAAAAGCCGGCAACTTTTGTTCTGATTTCCGCTCCAAAAGCGGCATAAGTTTCTGCAATTTCTGGACCAATTTCACCTAGCACTATTAATTTCTTAATATCAAAAACTTCGGGAAATTCTGCTGCTAAGTGGCTATCCATATGGTTCTTAATTCGTTCCTTTGCAGCAGCCTCGTCTTTGAGTCGCTCAATGAAAGTTACCGTTTTGTTGTCGTTTGCGATAAACCACTCGAACCTTATTGTTCCCTCTTCGTTAAGCCCGTGTACATGTTTGGAGGCATTATCTGCACAAAACTTTTCTAAATCAGCACGAGAGCCTTTGCCTTCAAGTTCCCAAATGTGATCGATAAACGCATTTTTTTGATTTAGCATAGCTAACCTTTCTGTTATAAAATTAATCGCAATCTTTGTACTGGCTTGATAAACAAGTGCTTGCTTTGTTTTCAATTTTCTCAAGCTCCTCTGCGTTAAATACAAACGCAGCGCCATTATAAAGTCCTTCAATCTGAGTATTTCCGTTAGCCATGCTGACCCAATACCAAATGAGGGCAAGCTCACTGCTTTTAGGCAGGCCACCTTGTCCAAAATGATAAAGTTGGCCCAATAGTCCTTGTGAGTTAGCATTACCTTTGACAGCTTCTTCCCTTGCAAGTTTTGCAGCCACTTCCCACTTTTTTGCGTCAAAAGCATCCTGTGCGGTTTCATAGGATTGCGCTGAAACGCTTGAGCTAAAGATAGTTAGTATACAAAAAGTTATAAATTGCTTCATTTTTAGATCCTTAATTAATAGTTTGTTATTTACGCTTTGGTATCAAGAAACAACTTTGGCATTGGAGGTGGTGGAGCATTTACATCCAGACCATGAACATCCATCGCAAACTCTGCAAAATCTTTAGGCATACTTTGCATTATCTTAGCAAAACTTGCTTCAGGATCATCACCTGTCTCTTATACACATCTGACGCTGCCGACGAATAGAGAGGTGTAG
>OJEA01000032.1_pt1 | contig 30982 bp, 38 predicted proteins | sample 1593051 | NCBI WGS metagenome assembly OJEA01 (sample SAMN05416699, study PRJEB24817) | seawater metagenome | isolation source: Sea water | place: Canada:Atlantic | collected 2013-07 | reverse complement strand
CCGACATAAAGCAAGTTGTAATTCTTATGATTGATAGAGATCTAATATTTCAAGATTTCACTGTTAAAACTGCTGAGTTTAATGTGCTTACTAACAAGTGGAAAAGAAGATTGATCGATTTTGATAAAAAGTTCAACAACGTTTAGCAAACACTTGTATATAATATTTAAATTTAAAATATAGTTATCATGAAGCCATTAATACTTGACTCAGCATTAGGAACAGAAATTGAAAATAGAGGAGAGTTTCTTCCTAGTTTTAAAACATCAATATGGTCAGCTTATTGCTTAATACATAATCCTGATTTGATACTTCAAATCCATATTGATAATATTGAAGCTGGGGCGGATATTATTACTACTTCAAACTATCAAGCAACTCCAGAACTTTTAAAGAGAGAGCCCACAGCACCTCTTTATTCTGAGCTAGCTAAAAAATCACTAGAATTATGTCAAAAGGCTGTTGATGTTACTGGTAAAAATACAAAAATTGCAGGTTGCTTTCCTCCAATACATGTAACATTTAGACCTGATTTAAGTGGTAACCAAGATCAACTTAATGATTTTTATTCAACCCTTGGAGCTATTTATAAGAACAATACAGATATTATAATTTGTGAAACAATGGCTTCTATATACGAAGGTACGACTGCTGCAACAATAGCTAAAGAATTTTCTAACGAGACTTGGTTAAGCTGGACCACAAGAGGCAATAAGGGAAATGCCAGCCGTCTTCCTAGTACTGAGCTCCTTGAAGACGCTATTATAGCTGGTAGTAATCTAGATGTAGATTGTCAGATGGTGAACTGTGTACATGCAGACGAAGCTTCTGAGGCTATTATTAAGCTAAAGTCTTTAAGTACTAACTTTGGTGTTTATGCAAACTCTTCTGTATATAAGCACAATCCATTAGACGGCTTTGTAAATGATTCTGATGAATACCATCATCAGCATTCGCAATTTATCGACCCTGAAGAATATGGTAACTTTGCAAAGAAATGGATTGATGAGGGCGTTTACGCTCTTGGAGGATGCTGCAGAACTTCAACAGACCACATTAAAATAATTAAAAAAATTGTTGAATCTTTATGAGGCAGATCATAGCTATAGGTGGTGGGGGTTTTGGTAGAGAGATCGGAGATCTGTTAATAGAGAGGTATATTAAAGATCAATCACCAGCAGATATTCCAAAAATATGCTTCATTCCTACTGCAACTGGAGATGACCAAGGTTATATAGATAATTTCTACAAAGCATTTGATTCGCTTGGTTGCTCAACATCACATATAAATCTTTTCAAAAGAACAATCGACCTGAGATCTCATATCCTTGAACAGGATATTATTTATGTCGGAGGTGGAAATACAAAAAGCATGTTGGCAGTATGGAAGGACTGGGACCTGGATATCATACTTAAGGAAGCATATGAAAAGGGAGTTATCATGTCTGGGGTTAGCGCTGGAGCTATCTGTTGGTTTGAAAAAGGCATTACTGATTCATGGAGCGATCATCAGGCAACCCTTGATTGTTTGGGTTTTGTTAAAGGTATATGCTGCCCTCATTATGATGAAGAGCCTGAAAGAATTCCTTATGTTAAAAAATCTTTATTAGGAGAAGATTTTAAAAGCTGTCTAGCAGTTGAGGGATATGCAGCACTGCATTTAGTTGATGATACTCCTAAATACTCCGTAAGCTTTAAAGCAGGGACTAACTGCCACAATGTTAAAAATATCAACGGAAGCATTGTCCATGAAATTATTGATGGTACGATCAAGTTAGACTTATGAAAATTGCACAAACATTATCTTTTGTACTCGGCTTAGTTCTAGGAATTATTGCTATTCAGTGGTTGATCTCACCTGAAAATTCTGCCAATTCACTTAATATGACTTACCTTGAGGGCTTGGGACGAAATACTCAAATAAGAGATTTTACTGCGATGTTTATGGGCACTAGCGTCATGTGTTTTTTTTCATTAGTTTCCAAGCAATACCAATGGATTTTTTCAGTTGGCCTAATATATTTAATAGTAGCTATTACTAGTATTTATGCATCTTTTTTCTTTGATGCCCCAATAGCAACTTCTTCTTTAGTTGCTGAGATAATTTTTGCAACGATGGCTTTTATCTCTGCATTTATCTATAAATTTAAATAATATTTTATAGTTTAGATACGAAGTCTTTAATATTCATATCTGGTATTTTTTTATTTGTACCTACAGATGTTCCCACATACAAATACCCTAATATTTCTTGATTAGTTTTTAACCCAAGTTCATGTTGAATACTTTTATTAAAAGCAAATTTCCCTGTTCTCCATATAGCACCATAGCTCATAGCGTTAAGTGCAAGTATTAAATTTTGAGCCGCAGCTGCGGTTGATAATTTTTGTTCAATAGCCGGCACTTTTGGGTGATCCTTTACTGTATTAACAAGAATAATAATCATAGGAGCTCTAAAAGGAGCATTTTTATATTTTTCCATAATCTCTGGCTTGATATCAGGAATCGATTGACCAAAATTTTCAAATATAGCCGACAACTTTTTTAATGACTCACCTGTTACTTCAATAAAGCTACTTGGTCTAAGCCATGCGTGATCCGGAGCTCTTAGAGCTGCTTTATAAGCAATCTCCATTTCAGAAGCCGAGGGACAGGGCTTCACCAGCTCTCTTGCTGAAACTCGTAATAATATGTTCTCTAGTGCATCCATCGACAATTTTAAGTATTTAAGTTTAAGATAGAATAAATCAGTTAACTTAATAAAGGAATATATTATGGGAATTCAACTAGGTTTAATTCTGTTATTAGTGGTTGCAGCTTTACTAGTAGCTAAAAAGTTTCAAAAGAAAGATCTATCAGATGCAGATATTGAATACGTCTATGAAGATGAAATGGAAGCAGAAGAGCTAAATAGCCTGGATAAAGAAATAGACTAACTCTTTAAATCTTCTTCCAAGGAGCGGTGAAGCTTAATACAGGCAAATACAATTATTATTGCAAATGGAACCCCTGTAATAATGACGGATGTTTGAAGTGCTGTTAAGCCACCGGCAAACATAAGAACAGCTGCAACTACACCAAGTAAAATAGCCCAAGTCACCCTTGATACTAGGGGAGAGCTATCATTAATATCGGTTTGGCTTTTAGATGAAAGCATTGAGGCAACTAATGACCCTGAATCAGAAGAAGTAACAAAAAAAGTAATTATTAATATCAAGGATAAAATTGAGAGTTGTTGAGATCCAGGATATATGTCATATAAGCTAAAAAGGGCTATAGCAAAGTTACCCGATACAACCTCATCGATATTACTTGAGTTATTAATTATTTGATAAATAGCTGCGTTTCCAAAAACACCCATCCATATAAAAACAATCAAAGAAGGAACAAAAAGCACACCTATTATGAATTCTTTTATAGTTCTACCATATGAAATTCTTGCAATGAATAGAGATACAAAAGGAGCCCAAGCAAACCACCAGGCGAAATAAAATAGCGTCCATCCGTCTTGCCAAGAACTAGTTTCGTAAACCTCAGTCCATGTGGCAGTTTCTATAAGTGAGTTTAAATAGCTACCAAAATTTTGAACTAATGCGTTTATTATAAAAATTGAGGGGCCCAAGCAAAAAACTAGTACAAGTAAGAATCCGGCAATAATAACGTTTAGCTGCGAGAGTTTCTTAATACCCGCATCTAGTCCAAGACAGACACTTGCAAGACCCATTATAGTTATAACAGTTATGATAATTAGTTGATTTGTTGATGTCTGATCGATATTAAAGATGTGATTAAGGCCAGCGCCTATTTGTGTAGCTCCAAGGCCTAATGATGTGGCTATACCAAATACAGTAGTTAATATGGCTATAACATCTATAAAAACTGAAAGGGGCTTATTCTTAGATACTGCATCTCCCATGAGTGAACTAACTCGAAAAGGTTTATTCTTGTTATAAGATGCATATGCAAAACATAATCCCAGGCATGTATAAACCGCCCATCCGTGAAGTCCCCAGTGAAGATTTGTCAAAGTAATTGCCTTAGAGGCGTTGTAAGGTGTATTTCCATCTATCATTCCTGGAAATGAATTCATGTGCATAACCGGTTCAGCTACTCCATAAAAAAGAAGGCCTATTCCAAGACCGGCACTAAATAACATAGCAATCCAGTTTGCATATGTGTAGGTCGGTTTTGCATTTTCTCCACCAAGTCGTATGTTTTTATATTTCGTAAATAACAAATATACGGAGAAAACTAAGAAAGAATTAGCTAATAATATTATCAACCAACCAAAATATTTTGATAAATAAGACTGAACTGACGAGAATAATTCTGCAGATACAGAGGAGTTAAGAGAAACCCACGAAGTAATTAATAACAACAATATTATAGACAGTAAGAATCTAGATTTACTAATTTGGTTCATTTTTTTTTAATTATTTCATTTTAGTGAAACATAGCTAGATTTAATTATCTAGTTTTTATCAAATTTGAATAATTATCTATTAATTGTTATGGTGTTACTCAAGACCTATTTACAGAAATTGCAGGTCTATAAATATGGCTAAACTTCTTCAGGGGGATTTTAACTGGGGAAACCAGAACTACGTCTATTTTTTATGCAATTTATTTTAATAACTATGAGGACATATGTTAAATTTAAGCAGAGCGAAAGAGAGTATTAATAAAATTACCAGTCACCTATCCTTGGGTATACTTGGAAGTGTTGCCGCCATGGCACCACAAGCTGTTGAATCTCAAGAAAGACAAATTGAAGAAGTAGTAGTTTCAGCTACTAAGAAAAAAGAAAATGCCAGTGATGTGCCAATAACGGTTACAGCACTTACAGAAGAGACATTAAAAGAAATGAATGTTTCTAACTTTGATGAATACATAGAGTATTTACCAAATGTTACTTCTGGTGGAAGAGGCCCTGGACAATCAACTATCTATATTCGTGGAATGGCAGTTGACCCAGTTAACGTATTCTTATCTGCAGCTCAAGGCTCATCCCCAAACGTTGCGTTGTATTTAGATGAGCAACCAATTCAGGTTCCTGGAAGAAATTTAGATGTATATGTTGCTGATATGGAAAGAATTGAAGTCCTAGCTGGTCCTCAAGGAACACTTTTCGGTGCAAGTTCACAAGCAGGAACAGTAAGACTGATAACTAATAAACCTAAGTTTGATGTTCAAGAAGGCGGTTTCAATACTTCACTTTTTGATACAGCTGGTGGCTCTCGAAGTTATGCTTTTGATGGTTTCTTAAATGTGCCAATTAGCGAAAGCTGGGCAGTTAGAGGTGTTGTTTACCAGACTAAGTCAGGTGGATACATTGATAATGTTGAAGGAACATGGAGCGGAAAAGGAAGAGGAAGCTTTAATTCCACTGCAGAATTTCAAGAAGATAAAAATACTGCTTTAGTTGAAGATGATTTCAATGATTCTTCATATAAAGGTTTTAGACTATCTTCAGCTTACTCAATTAATGAAGATTGGGACTTATTAGTCACTCATGTTGATCAAGATATAACAGCAGATGGTGTTTTTGATTATGATCCAGCAATTGGTGATCTAAAGGTAAGTAGATTTATTGAAGACACTTTAGAAGATTCTTTCAATCAAACTTCGATAACTTTAGAGGGTAGAATGGGTTCTTTAGACGCCATTTATACCGGTTCATTACTTGAAAGAACCGCAGATCAAACTGTTGATTACAGTGGTTACGCTAATGTTGGCGCTTATCTTCCTTACTATGTTTGTAACGCCTATGACTATACTGTCTGTGGTTCTGCAACTGTTCAGGTTGAGTTGTATGACGAGAATCAAAGAACTACTCATGAATTTAGAGTTTCTAGTAATGAGTTCAGTGACTTGCCATTCTCCTATACAGCAGGTGTGTTTATTGACGAAAGTGAATTACAAACACAAAACGATTATGGATACCTAGGTACTCTTTCAGCAGCGGCTAATGCTGGTACTTATGGAGGTTATATCGACAATACTCCAATACCAGGAGCATGGGCTGGAAATCCTAATGCTAGACCGTCTCAATATAGATTCTTTAATGATATCTTAAGACTTGAAGAGCAAACGTCTTTCTTTACTGAGGTAACTATCCCAGTTAGCGATAAGTTAGATGTATTATTCGGAGTTAGAAAGTACGACCTAGACTTGGACTTCAGAGGTCAGTCAAAATTTGGTTATAGAGGAGCTAATGTATCAAACGGAAGAGATTATGATGCTGCACCACATGGAACAGCTCCATTGAATCTTTCTGACCAAATAACTAAATTTACTCTTAGTTATAAGCCAGATGCAGATACCCTCTATTACTTTACTAGATCTGAAGGTTATAGACCTGGAGGATTTAACAGGGGTGGTGGAAAGGCATCTTCTAATCCTGCATTCCCAGATGTACCCTTAACATATGCAACTGATGATGTTATCAATACTGAGTTTGGAGTAAAAACTTTATTACTCGATGGAGCTATGAGGCTTAATGCAAGTTACTACAATATTGAATGGACAGATATTCAGGTATCAAGATTTGATCCTAAGAACGTATCAATCTTAACATTTGTTGAAAATGCTGCTGATGCAGACGTAAGTGGTCTTGAGGCAGATATTTTATGGTATCCAACTGATGATATAACTATTGCCAGTGCAATGTCTTATAACAGTACTGAAGTAACAAGAATTAAAGCTCAGATTGTTGAGATTGCTCCAGTTGGAAGTGCTTTACCGCTTTCTCCTGATTTTCAGTGGAATGTAAGAATAAGAAAAGATTCAGAACTTAATGGATTACCTTCTTATACTCAGCTTGCAATAAAATCTGCTTCTGATTCATTCAGCTCTCTTGAAAAAGATAAGCGTTATAGTCAAAGTGCATATAGAACAGTAGACTTTGCATATGGATTTGAAGTAAATAATACTGAAATTGAGTTCTTTATTAGAAATCTTACTGATGAAAGAGCACAGTTGTACTACAACGATCAGGATGATATTCCTAGAATAACTACAAATCGTCCTAGAAATATGGGGGTAAGAGCTTCATATAAGTTCTAATCTCAAAGAATTATTAAAAGGCCAGGTTTACTGGCCTTTTTTATTTATAAAACAATAGTACCAAATGAATAAATCAGAAGACATAATTAAAAAGATTGAAGCCTTAATGGTTGATAAGCATTTCAACGATGCTTTAAAGCTTATTGAGGTTAATTCTGATGAGGTGTCAAAAAAAGAATACTATTACCTTAAATCAGTATTATGTAGATATCTAAAACATACAAATGAAGCGCTTATTTGTCTAGATAAGTTAATTCAATTGGATCCATCATACGGCAGAGCCTTTCAAGAATTTGGTCATAATTTTATTAAAACTGACCCAAAAAAATCTCTTAAAGCCTATTTAAGGGCTGTAAGGCACAATCCATCACTTCAGGCTTCATGGCTTGGAATTCTCTCTATTGAGAACGAAAATACAGTTCTTATTGATTATGTTCAAGAGAATATTATGTACCTTAAGAGCTTGCCACCTGAGCTTAAGTCTGTCCTGAGCTTTATACATGAAGGTAAATATATTAAAGCAGATTCCTTATGTAGGAGCTACTTGCAAAAAGATCCACATGACGTCGAAGCAATGAGGCTTTTAGCAAAGATTGGAACAGATTTATACATATATGATGATGCTGAGTTTTTACTAGAGAGTTCATTGGTCTTTGAGCCATCTAATATCAAATTAAAATTTGATTACATTACCGTTTTAATCAAACGACAAAAGTATTCTGAGGCTCTTCACCATGCCAAAGAACTTTATGAAAATAATAAAGATAATATAAATGCTAAGAAACTCTTAGCAACAACACTTTTTAGAACAGATGATTATAAGAAATCTTTAGATTTGTATGACTCAATTTTAGAAAAGGAACCAAATAATATTGATGTTTTATTATCTAGAGGCCATCTCTATAAGACCTCTGGAGATATACCTAAATCTATTGATTCCTATCAAAAAGCATATAAATCTGATAAATACTTCGGTGATGCTTATTGGAGTTTAGCAAACTTAAAAACTTATAAGTTTAGCGATGAAGAGGTTAGCAGGCTTACTGAAATGGTAAATGATCCAAACATATCAATTGATGAAAAGGTGTTTATGCATTTTTCATTAGGCAAAGCCCTTGAAGATAAAGAACTTTACAAGGAATCTTTCAATCACTATCAACTTGGCAATAACTTAAAGAAAGATAAGCTTATTTTTAAAGCCGACGACTTTATTGAAGAATGTAGAAATCAGATGGAAGTGTGCACATCTGATCTTTTCGATATTAAAAAAGGTTGGGGTATAGATTCTTCTGAACCAATTTTTATTTTAGGACTGCCTAGGGTTGGCTCTACCTTGGTTGAGCAGATACTAGCATCACACTCTTTGGTAGAGGGCACCCATGAGCTTCCTAACATCATCTCCACTGCTCATAAATTAAATCAAAGAAGAGCTCAGGATGTTGATTCCAAGTACCCAGATATCCTATTAAGCTTATCTGAGCCGGAATTAAAGGCTATCGGCAATAAGTACATTGAAGATGCAAAAATATTTAGAACAGGTAAGCCATACTTTATAGATAAAATGCCTAATAATTTCAGGCATATAGGTCTTATAAAGCTGATACTGCCTAATGCAAAAATAATTGATATAAGAAGGTCATCTATGTCAGCATGTTTTTCAAGCTACAAACAGCTATTCGCCGAAGGTCAAGATTTTACATATGATTTAAAAGATCTAGCAACTTACTATAATAATTATGTGGAACTAATGGATCATTGGAATAAAGTCTTACCTGGAGAGATTCTTTCAGTTAACTACGAGGATCTAATTAATAATTTTGAACCCTCTGTCAATCGAATACTCGATTACTGTAATTTGCCCTTTGAGCAATCCTGTTTAGAGTTCTACAAGAGCAAGAGATCTGTTAAGACGCCAAGTGCCGAGCAGGTTAGACAGCCCATCTATAAGAGCGGCTTGGACTATTGGAAGAATTATGAACCTTTCTTGGATGATCTAAAAAATAACTTAACTTATTAACATTGAAAGAATATTGCTTTTTATATTAATATATAAATACAATTTTTTAATTTGGTAATTTATTATGGTTAACTTAATTATTTATGCTGGGATGTTTTACTTGCTGCATTTATTTTTTACGATGAGCTTTTCTCTTCATAAAATTCCTTTTATGGAATGGACATACTCAGGAGGCGATACTTCTAATCAATCTGAGCTTTCCAAGAGAATGATCCTTGCTTCTAATAATTTAAGACAATCTCTTCCAATTTTTATGGTCTTTTCTGTTTTGTCTGTATTAACAAATACTGATAACTTACTCTTGGCCCAAGCTTGGCTGTTCCTAAGAGTCCTTTACTTGGTTGGAGCAGTAATAAATCTTTATAAATTTAAGATGATACGCCCTGTAATTTGGCTACCTTCTATTGTTGTATTGTTTTGTATGGGCTGTAACTTAATTAACTAATTAATTTTTATAATATAAGTTTAGTCCTTTATTCTAGTAATAATAACTTCGCTTGAAGGCTCGTTTTTATGGATAGTTCTAGTAGCTAAAAAAACCTCATAAACTAAGCACATCAAAGCAGTTGCTAGAAGAAGCATGCATATTATGAATAGGGAAGCTATCAAAACCGAGATCTCACTTCCAGCAATAGCACCTATAAACATAAATATAATAACAAGACATACAAAGAGAGCACTCCCGGTAGCTAATGATATTCCAGATGAGACTAAGACGCTTCTTTTTGAAAGTTTCTTCATAGCAGACTCTAGTAGAATTACATCCGAAGAATCTGCTTTGTGAAGTATTGAATGTATTAATCTTTCTCTATCTTTAACTCTGCCAAGCCTGCTCATCATCACATTGAGTAAAGCCCCAATGCCTGTAAGTAAAAAAACGGGAGTAACTGCTGTTTGCATTGCTTCGGATATTATCATCTTAGTCTATTCTAGGAAATTTTCTTTCAACTCTTTGATCGCCTCTATGGACACAACTCAGGTTTGAAGTATTGCCATCAAGAATTGTGACAATTGAATGATCAAACATGCAAAAGTTTTGTATCAAATCAGTAATATAGACCTTACTAATAGATTTCTCTAAAAAACTAGTTACTGAAAGAATATCGTATTGAGCGCATTGTTTAATTTTTTGAATTGCATCTTTGTATGCATCTTCAGAAGATTGAAGGCGTTTGGTAATTATTATCGAACACTTGGTATCAAACTCAGCAAATGAATTAAAAGATATTGATAGAAGAATTATGGATATAAAATATTTCATACCAATAATTTTAACATCTATTTATTCTTTTCTTTTTTAGCAGCTCTCTTTTCTTTTAGAGTTTTTCCTTTTTTCTTTTCATTCTTCTGCTTATCTTGTCCTTTTGCCATTATTAAAACCTCTTTTAAATATACTTAGTAGTAAGTATCTATTCTAATACCATAAGTAACGTAAATCTTTTTTTTGTATAATTTTTTTAAAAATCTTTTATTTACAATGTCAGATAAATAGTTTCTAATTAGATTAATCGCAATTTGATCCTATTGCCGCGATTTAAAATAAAGTGCTAAAACGGAATTAATTCCTAGGGTTTTATGTAATTTTAACAATTAGGAGTATTTATATAATGAAAAAAAATTTAATTGAACGATTGAATGAAGGTCCTGTAATTTGTGCTGAAGGATTTTTATTTGAAATGGAGAAAAGAGGTTATTTAGCTGCAGGTGAATTTGTACCCATGGTCTCTCTAGATCATCCCCAAGCCCTTGAAAACCTTCATAGAGACTTCCAACATGCTGGCTCAGACGTTGTAGAGGCTTTTACTTACAATGCCCACAGAGAAAAAATGAGAGTTATTGGTCAGGAAGATTTATTGGAGCCTTTAAATAGAGCTGCATTAAAAATTGCTAAAAAAGTTGCCGATAATCCCCTTGACGGAGGAGCTCCTAACTTAATGGCAGGCAATATCTCAAATTCTAATATTTGGGAACAAGGAAATAAAGAATCTCAACTTGAGGTTGAAAGAATGTTTAGCGAAATGGTTGAATGGTCTGTTGATGAGGGTGCGGATATGCTCATAGGAGAGACCTTTTACTATGCCGAGGAAGCCTATAAAGCTTTAGATATAATCCAAAAAGCCGGACTACCCTCTGTTATTACAATTGCTCCTATGGCTGAAAATATTATGCGTGATGGAGTTTCAATAATCGATACTTGTAAGGAGTTAGAGCAAAGAGGGGCGGATGTTGTCGGTATGAATTGTTTCAGAGGTCCAGATACCATGATGCCTTATCTTAGAGAGATAAGAAAAGCTATTAGCTGTCATATGGGAGCATTGCCTCTGCCTTATAGAACAACTACTGAAAATCCAACCTTTTTTAACTTACCAGATAATAGTGGATGTTCTTGTCCTGCACCTCATGGAAGAACATTTCCTACTGCGCTAGATCCTTTATATTGCAATAGATATGAAATACGCGCCTTCGCAAAGGAAGCATCGGAATTAGGTATTAATTATTTAGGGGTTTGTTGTGGAGCAACACCAATGCATATTAGAGAAGTTGCTGAGGCTGCCGGCTTGACAGTTCCCGCGAGTAAATATAAAGAGAATATGTCCAATCACTTCATGTATGGCGATAACGAACGAACAGCTGAGCATATGCAGGATTATGGAGATAAGGCTTAAGCAAAATTAGATTATTAGCACTTAATTAAATCCAAAATTAGGTGCTAATTTTTTGAACAGTTATTTTTATCTACAGCTGTTTCAAGACACTTTTTCATTGCTATTTGCTCTTCTTGCCATTCAGTATCATGGTTCTTAAGCCATACATAGGCCCAAATCGTTAATATTAAAATTAAGATAGGTACAAAGAATTCATTAAAAAACTTACTAAATCCTTCTTTTGTCATCTCTATTATTTAAATAAATTACTAATTTGTATAAGAATACAGACATTATCAGCCATGGAACCTGGCTTTGTAGAGCTACTGTTCTATCTCCGTAGTTAAATAATATTGGATTTATATAAGGGCCTAAGGGTGTAAATGGTGCCCATGAAATAGGTTTCCCAACGCCAAGCTGATCCTCGTAAAGGAATAATTCAACTATTAAGTTTTGACCAATACACCATGTTAGTAATACAAGAAAAGCGCCCCATCTCCATTCTTTAAAAATTGATAAATCTTTATCATGAGAAATCCACATGAGCCACAAACCTCCTAAGCAAACAATACCTGCATCGCCAAGAGAGTTAAGCAGCCAATTGATATGAATTGGCAACCAGATACTTAATACATCAGATCGTCTCATGTCTACAGGAAGGCCATCTACCAATCCATAAGTAAACCATAGCTCCCATCCAAAAATGCAAACAAAAAGTGATATTAGGTATGCATGCATGATCCAGGATGGAGTAGTTTCTTTATTTTTTATTAGTATAAGTATTGGCAACAGGGCTGCTGTGTAAACTATAAAAATAAGTCTTAGTTCCTCGAATGTCATTACTTTACGATACCACTACAAGTTAAATGAGCATCATTATTGATTTGTTTTACCAAAGCTGTATTCATTAACTCTATATTGTAGTTTCTATCCATTAAAAACATTAATTTATATATATATCTCATGCCAGTCTTTCTATCTATTTGCCATGCCTTATCTAGATAATCTAATGTCATTTTTTTTGATGGATCCCATCCAGGAAATAGGTCGTTCTCAAGCCAGCTTTTAACATCAAAATCATCTTGGGAATCATCGTATTTTATAAAATTTGAAGATTTAAATTCATCTGTTTGTGTTAATTCTATTATATTGGTTTCTATGCATTTTTTAAAAGATTGAAATTCTGCTGAATAAGACAAAGGAGATAAAACTAATAAAGCTAGAAGCTTAATCATAATTAATTTAAGTCAACCGCGAATTCTTTCAATATTTCAATATCAATTATAGTTGTAGCTTTTTTATGAGTTTTTTTTAAAAAAACTTTTGGAGCAAAACCATGTTCATAGGCTTCTTTCCATCTTTCTGCACATACACACCATGAATCTCCTTCATTAAGACCTGGAAAGTTAAACTCAGGCCTTGGTGTCGATAAGTCATTGCCCCTTGCTTTTGAGAAGTCTAAAAAGTCTTCTGTTATAAGCGAACAAACAATATGTAAACCTCTGTCCATTTTATCTGTGTGACAGAAGCCATCTCTAAAGTAGCCAGTGACTGGGTTAGAGCAGCACTCATCTATAGGCTCATCAAAGATATTAGTCTGGTTCATTTAAACCTCTTTTAATAAATAGATTTTCTGGTTCCCAAAGTTCAATTCGATCGCCTTTGTTCGAAAGGACAGTTGAATAGCCAACAAAAAAAATAGGTCTTCCTTTCCTATCTTTCTTTAAATCCCCGTAAGACCAAACTATCTTATTAGTAGACGCCATTAATAGTAATTAGTTACAGGTTTAAATTTGACGTTTTAAATAGATTTCATTAGCACTATTTTGTGAGGCTAACTCCCATCCATCTTGTCCAAGTTCATTTAATAATGCTTGTGACATTTCATGCTTCCAATTTCCAGAGTCTTTATATTTTTCTTTAAATTCTTCTGTTTCTTCATTTGTATAGCCCATTGCTGTTGAGTTGCTGTGGTCAATAATCTTGTATTCCCATTTAGTAGTCATAATTACTCCTTTTTATAAATAATAATATTATTTTGGCACACCATTGACAGAAGAAAAAGAAGATTATTAATTTAGATTTAAACTTTAAAGCTAGAGATGTCTAGAGATATGACCCAAACATAAAATAAAAAACAAAGATCATCATTATAAATCGATAGATATTATTTCTAGTCTTTACCGTCATTTAAATAGTTTAAAAGATTAAAAGAATTTCACCTAGCTATAGATAGTCTCTGAGAAGAATTATTTCACTATTAATCCGTTTTAATTATGATAAATTATGCATATGAAAATAGGCGTTCCATCAGAAGTTAAGAATAATGAGTTTAGAGTTGGGTTAACACCTAATTCTTGCAGGGCTATTATCGGCGATGGACATTCCATTTTTATTCAAAATAATGCCGGTTTTGGTATTGGCTATACGAATGAAGATTATATTAAATCAGGTGCTCTGATTTTAGATACGGCCGAAGAAGTTTATTTAGCAGCAGAGCTGATAATTAAAGTTAAAGAACCTGTAGAATCAGAATATCAATATCTAAGAGATGATTTAACTTTATTCACTTACCTTCATCTTGCCGGTGATCCTGCTAATGCAAGAAAACTAATAGAGACAGGTGTTACTGGAATAGCATATGAAACAGTAACTGCTGATGACGGCTCCATGCCATTACTGGCACCTATGAGTGCGATAGCTGGTCAAATTAGTATAGTTGTTGGTTCATATCACTTACTTAAGCATAATTCGGGGAAGGGGGTGCTTATTGGATCTTTTGGAGATATATCTCCAAGAGTCGTTACAGTAATTGGCGGCGGTGTTGCAGGCAAGGAAGCTATTTCTAAATCAATATCTAATAATGCCTTTGTAAAGGTTATTGATCTTTCCCAAGACAAGCTCAATGAGCTAGAGTCAGAATTTGGTTCTAATAATATCGAATATATTTTATCTTCATCTGAATCTATAGCAAAAGCAGTATCAAGCTCCGATATGGTTGTTGGAGCTGTCTATGTTGTTGGGAAAGAGGCACCTAAGGTAGTTACGATAAATATGCTCAAGAATATGAAGCCTGGAACTGTAATGGTTGATATATCAATTGATCAAGGTGGATGCTTTGAATCAAGCAAGCCAACCACTCACGATGATCCAACATTCTTGGTTAACGGCGTTGTTCACTATTGTGTTACTAATATGCCCGGGGCTGTTCCATTAACAGCTACAGAAGCTTTAAATAAGGCCACCTTGCCATATATTCTTGAATTAGCTAACAAAGGAATAACCAGAGCCTTGGATGAAAATAACCACCTAAAAAATGGTCTAAATACTTTAAATGGGCAAGCCGTTCACCCAGGCGTCCAAGAGGCCTTAAATAAACATTAAACTTTTAGCCATACTGGTATTACTTATTTTCGTTAATAGCTCTTGGTCTGAAGAGCTCTTTGAAAATAATCATAATATTCATGGTGATAAAAGTACTTTTAAAGACTTTTTAAAATGGCAATTTAATGGCAATAAGCCTGAAAGAATAGCTATTGAAGTAAGTAGTGAATTTAATAATGCTGATAAATTGCCTGATAATTCTTTCGCGGTTTGGATAGGCCATGCCAGTTTTTTAATAAACAATAAAAATATAAACATACTCACAGATCCTATGTTTTCTGAAAGAGCTTCACCTTTCTCCTTTATCGGGCCAAAGCGTTTGATACCTCCAGCTATAGATATTGCAAAGCTTCCTCCTATCGACGTCGTCACAGTTAGTCATGCTCATTATGATCATCTTGATCTACCTTCACTGGTAAGGTTATCTAAAATAAATAGTGAAACTTTATTTCTTGTTCCTATGAATCTTGGCAAGCTACTTAAATCAGCGGGAATAGAAAATGTTGTTGAGATGAATTGGTGGGAGACTATAAAAGTTAAGGACTCAGTAATTACATTTGTACCAGTTCATCATTGGTCTTCAAGAACACCATTTGATAAAAATGAAACGTTATGGGGTGGTTGGTGGTTTGAGAACGACAGACTAAAGCTAATTCATTTAGGTGATACAGGTTATACCTATGACTTTACAAGCATATATGAGGCTTTAGGTTCGCCTGACGTAGCTTTTATACCTATTGGAGCATACGAGCCTAGGTCTATAATGAAGGACAGCCACCTCAATCCAAAAGAATCAGTTCAAGCAGCTATTGATCTGAAGGCTAGGGTAGCAATTGGAATGCATTGGGGAACTTTTACCTTAACCGATGAGCCTGTTCTAGACCCACCTTTAGTTTTAAGTAAAGAATTAAATAGGCTTAATTTAGATAGTTTATTTAAAATACCAAAACCGGGTGAGATTATTTCTCTGGAGTAAAACTAACTGGCATTTCTTGAATGGCATGAACAAAGTTATTTGGTGCAACCTTCCAATCTCCATCCATTTTCATATCAGGAAATCTAGTAAGTATTTGTTTATAGACTTCTTTCAATTGCATTAAAGCAACAGGCTTACCAATACATGTATGTCTTCCCATGCCAAATGCTAAATGTTTAATAGCATTTTCACGCTCAATATCAAAAGTATTAGGATTAGAAAATATCGATGGATCTCTATTAGCTGCTCCGTACCACATAATTACTTTTTCACCTTTACCTAACTTCTGATTGCCTAGGGTGGTTTCACAAGTTGTTGTTCTTCGCATATGAATAACAGGTGAAATCATACGTATAGTTTCTTGTGCAAAGTTTGGTAACAGATCAAAGTTATTTAATAATTTCTTTTTTTGCTCTGGAAATTCAGTTAAAAGCTTTATAGCTCCACTAATGGAATTTCTAGTCGTATCATTACCCGCAAAAATTATTAGCAACCATGAGCCATCCAAATACTCTTGGCTTAGCTTTGCCCCATCTAGTTCTGCATTAGCTATAGCCGACAAAAGATCATTCTTAGGATTCAATCGTTTCTCTTGAAGAATATGCTTGCCGTATTCAAACATTTCTCCAATCATATTTTCAAATAACTCAATCATTGAGGTATCAACCTCCATTTCTTCCGCTTTACCTTGAGTTTGTTTCATATTCTCTGCGGCAAAGTATTGAGCTAGTTCTAAAAACTCCATCCAAGTAGCTAATTTATGCCTATCTTCTTCTGGTATTCCTAAAACTTCTGATAGAGTAAAAATTGGTATCTGCTGAGAAATGTCCTTAACAAGGTTTGATTTACCAGCTTTGGCAATAGCGTCTAGCAAGGATTCAACTTTAATTTCTACTTTTTTATGCAAATCATCCACATATCCTGGCTTAAAGAAGGGCATATGCTCTCTTCTTAAATCAAGGTGAAATGAGCCATCAAGATTAAGCATGTGATCAATAGATGTCTGCCATAGTTTAGGATGTCTGGTTTCAGGATCACCTAGTGTTATTAAGTTACCTGTAGCTGCCTGTGAAGAGAAAATGGTTGGGTTAGATGAAACCTCCATAATGTCTTTATACGAAGTAAGCATCCAAGCACCTGGCTCTACATCCCATTCAGGAGGATTTTGGAAGTAAATGGGACTATTTTCTCTGAGTTCATCATAGGTACTAAAAGGATGACCGTTAGTAAATTGATGTATGTCATACAAATCAAGCGAACTCTTAAAAGAGTAATAAGGCTCGTAAGCATTTGCTTTAATTATAGTATTAAGCGCAGTTTCACTAATTGGAGGATATGACATGATAATTAAGTACTATTCACAAAGTTATTTAAAATCTAATCATACTCATTATTAATGAATCAATATACTTCTTAGATTAAATGGTAAAATTATAAAAAATCTATCTTGATAGATTCCTTCAGCTCTCTACTGCTGGTATTGAGCTTTAGGTTTTTAAATTAATTATTAATAACTTCCACAGCACCAATTCCTAGCTCTCTTATCGGTCCTTCAATTTCTTTAAGATCACCGACAATTACCCAGGTCCATTTATTGGTATCTAGATACTTTGTTGATGTGGACTGAACATCCTCAAGCTTTATAGAATTTCTTTTATCCGCAATAGTATCTAAATAATCATAATCTCTGTCATATTTAACAATATCCTCAATTCCACTAAGTAGGGCACTTAAAGTTTCGTATTGACCAGGTAAGCGAAGAGTTCTAGCTTTCTTAATTTTTGATAATTCTTCCGCGTTTACAGGAGCTCCATTGAGGTACTCATCATACTCACGCAAGATTTCTAAAATGGCAGGAGCTGTCTTATCTGTTTGAACTGGTGCAGTCATTTTCATAAGCCTTTGACCTTTGGAATAGCCTGTTGATGCTCGAGCGCCATACGACCAACTTTTATCTTCTCTCAAATTCATATTTAATCGTGAAGTAAAACTTCCTGCTATCGCATAATTCATATAGTCAATGAGGATGTCATCTTCTGAGTTAGTAGGAGGTAATAGTTGGGCAGCAAGAATATACGATTGAATTGCACCTGGCTTATCAATTAGGAATACCCTTGGTGCTGTTTGATCCTCTGCAGTATAGAGGTCAACCTTTGCTGAAGAAATCGAACTAGAAGTCCAATTTGAAAACTTATCGTTTAAAAGATCAGCAGCTTCATTCAAGCTAATATCACCAGTTACAATAAAAGTAGCATCATTTGGATTTGTTAATTTAGAAAACATATTAATAAGATCATCTCTAGTAAATGTTTCAACTGTTTCTTTAGTTCCTGAGCTAGATGCTTTTGCATAAGGATGTCCAGAACCATAAACCAAAGTACCTATTTCCCTATTAGCCATAGATGAAGGACTGTTTAGCTCTTGATCTATTCCGGCTAACCAACGCTTTTTAACTTTATCAAGATCAGCTTGTGGAAATGTAGGATTTTGAAGTCCCTCTTTAAATAGATCTAATGTTTTTTCTAGATTTACTTTTAAAGATGACATGGATGCATATGTGGTATCAATTGATGAACCAAATCCTATTCCAGAACCTAGACTTGCAACTTCTTCAGCAAACTCTAACCCAGAGTACTTTTCAGTTCCCTCATCAACCATACTCATCGTAAAGTTTACTAGCCCTAATTTGTCATTAGTCTCTAAGGCATAACCGTTATTAAAAATGATTTCTAGTTGTACCAAAGGCAAATCATTTCGTTCAGCAAGTACAAGTTTAGATCCATTATTCAATACAGTGCTTTGTATTTTTGGAAATGAATATGATAATTTTTCTGTAGGGTAGGGAATCCCTTTTGTTCTATCTACATTCGATTTAACGATTGATGTTTTAGCCACTGGAACAATTGATAAAACATAATCTCCTGAGCTTAACCATTCATTTGATACTTCTTTAATGGTTCTAGCAGAAGTGTCTAGATATGTTTTTAATTGTTCTTTGAATGCTCCAGCATCACCATAAAGAGTTTGATAGGTAGCTAAAATATCTGATTTACCACCAAAGCCGCCAATTCTTTGCAGGCCATTTGTTAAACCCGCAATCGCGGAAGTTTTAGTATTTTTTAATAGTTTTGCATTTGGACCTTTTTGTAAAAAATCACTCAATGTTGAGTCAATTACTCTTTCAACCTCTGATGCATCTTGTCCAGGAGCAACAGTAGCGCTAATAATAAATAGTCCAGCTATTTCTCTACCGTAATAGAATGCAGAAACGCCTGTAGCAAGTTGATTTTTATAAACCAATTCTTGATAAAGAGGACTATTTTTTCCCCCAGCTAATGTCGATGCAGCAAGTTCTAGAGCCTGAGCTTCAACAGTTCCGTCTTCTGGAACATTCCAAACTTTATATATTCTTGTTTGCGGAACATTGTCCTGAAGGACTTCTCTAGTTTGCTCATAACGTTTTGCTACCCATTTTTTAGGCTTAGATAATGGAGGTCCACCAGGTATGTCGCCAAAGTATTCTTCAATTTTAACTTTTGCTGTTTCTACATCTATATCCCCAGCAATAGCTATAACCGCATTAGTAGGACCATAATAGGTCTCAAACCACTCCTTCACGTCATCAAGAGTAGCAGCATTTAAATCTTCCATTGAGCCAATAACAGACCATGAATATGGATGGCCTTTTGGAAATGCAGCTTTACCTATTGAGTTCCATACTTGTCCATAGGGCTGATTTTCACCTTGTCTTTTTTCATTTTGAACAACGCCTCTTTGCTCATCTAGCTTATCTTCATCAATAACATTTAGAATATGGCCCATTCTCTCTGACTCCATCCATAAGGCTAAATCTAAGGCATTAGTTGGGACGTTTTGAAAGTAGTTTGTTCTATCGTTATTAGTCGTTCCATTTTGGTCAGTTGCACCAATTTTTTCAAAAGGCTCAAAGTACTCATTATTATAATTTTCTGTTCCATTAAACATAAGATGTTCAAATAAATGAGCAAAGCCTGTCTTTCCAGGTTTTTCATTCTTAGATCCAACGTGGTACCAAACATTTACAGCAACCATTGGAACCTTTCGATCTTCATGAACAACAACAGTTAAGCCGTTATCTAGGGTAAAAGTTTCAAATGCTATATCAGGAACTTCTAGCTTAGCTTCTCCATATGCAAAAACTGCTCCAGAAGAGATGGTTATTATAAGTAAGAAAATATTTCTTATACTTTGTTGTTTCATAATTGCTCCGTATTAATAACTTTTATTAAGTAGTTATTAAGTGTTGTAAGTATTCTTTTATCATAATCTTATGATAAAAAAGAGTCTAGATAATTTAGATCAAGCGACCTTAAAATAATGAAGGAGTCTCGTCTAAAAGCATTACCGCTATTAAATCTATTCCCTTAATGGATTTATTGTTAGGAAGGACAGATTCCCATTCATTATATTTGACCATGACATTAGAGCCATTTGGTAGTCTTTCAAATAGTTCTAATTTTTTTTTATCTTTATCAAATAACAAAGGACGCTCTAGAACATCGTCCATATGTTTTACTTTTCGTCTTATAAAAATAGATAATCCGAAATCCTTATTATTTATTTGCTCCATTTGCATTTTATATCCAGCTTTTTTAAAACGCTGTTGTTCAATTTCGGATGGAACTATACGCAGGGACCATTCGGGATTTGATGAGATATTTGGCTCGTGAATCCAGCTCCAAAATGCCTTCCCTTCTATTACATTGCCATCCATTAACTATCTTCCATAAAATATTGCAGCTTAATTAGCATTAATTAATTTTAATTTTTGCTCTGCTTGCTTGATGCCATGATTTAGCCATCCGGACTCATTAAGATTACCTGACTCTTTTCGCAAGATTGTTAATATTTTTAATTGCATTTGTACTATAGATATATTTTCTGGATCTGCTTCCATTGCTGCCTCTATTAATAAAAGCGCTTTAATAGAATTACCCTTAATTAGATGGTCTTCAGCCAGTTTTATAACTTTCTGAATATCATCAGTAAGACTAATTAAATCAGAGTAAATTGATTTTGGGGAATGAGGATACATACTAACTGGATTGCCATCAAACCACCCCATGTAACCTTCATAAATGCCTCTTACTGACCACGAAACCCATCCATAAGCTTCTCCAACATCAAGCTCTTCGGGCAGTTTAATTGAACGCATGAGACTGTAAACATCCTTACCTTCATTCATACCCTCTACAGTCATGTCGTGCACGTATTGAATGGCATCTCGATAACGAATCATTTCTTTATTAATATTATCGTTTCCTAAAATAGGTTCGCCATGACTTGGTAACAATATTTCAGGACCTAGCGTTAGTACACGATTAATTGAATCTATATAGTCTAAAGCCCATCTTGGCTTAGTTCCTCTTAAGGTATAAATATTAGGAAATGAGCGATAAAATAAATCACCCACAAAAGCTGCTTTGTATTCCGGCATCCAGACTGTTAGCGCATCGTAAGTTTCTGCAGGAGTATGGATTATCTCAAATATCTCACTTCCTAAAGTAAAATTTAGATTCTTTTCAAATAGTGTGTTGGGCAATATGTTGTTATTAGAAATTTCATTATTAATTGAAGGTGACCCTGAAGGTGCAGTTAAGTCGAAGCCAAATTGCGCATTATTTCTTTGAATAAAGAGGTTTTTAAGACGCTTTTGATAGTTTAGAAATTCAACCATATTATTTTGTGCAATTACTTTTGTTTCAGCCTCGCGCCACAAAGGAACTCCACCAATATGATCTGGATGACCGTGCGTGATAATAATAGAATGAATCGGATCGTCATTTACAGCAGTAAGAAGGCTCTTATGTTTCGATGCCATGGTCTTTAAAGATGTGTCAATAATTACATTTCCCTCACCTGTAACTATCATAAAGGTATTGCCGAAACCTGTTGCTTTATAGATAACTGAATTTATTTTTTGAGCTTCAATCTGGTTAATGCCTTGTTGTAGATGCATGCTTGGATCTACATTAGCTAACTTTAATGCTTCAGGGCTATATCCATCGTCTGCATTAAGCGAAAAAGGAGCGCAGAATATCAAAAGTGCCCCTGCACAAAATACTTTATTCTTAACTATACTTAATTGACTATTCATTAACCTATCATTATTCATAACGCATCCACGAAAAAACATTAATTTTATTTTGACACAATCTAGGAATTTGTTATAGCCTTTGGACGTCCAAGAAGGTATGCAGCGCAAGCTCCCAAAACACCAAAAATTGAAATTATTAGATAATATATTTTATAGCCTGCTGTCCCTGGATATAGCTCCAGTAAATAAGCGCTAATTAATGGTAGATAAAATTCAGGGAAATATCCGATCATAGAAATCATACCAATAGCTAAGCCTTTTATTTTATTAGGAACATTACATCCACCTAAGGTAGCCCAATAAAGACCACGAACTCCATAGGTCAATAATCCAATTAACAGAACGACAATAATCATCAAGATGGATGCTGAAGTGGTAGGCAAGAAAGCCATTACAGCCAGAGCCAGCGAAGCTAGTACCAATAATATACAAAGTACTTTTTCAGGACTGCTCCAATCACCAATAAAGCCTGCAGCTATACCTCCAATAGGCCTCATCCATAATTTAGCAACTGTAATTGTTCCAACAGCTACTGCTGACAAGCCGAAGTTTTCTTGAAGATAGGCTGAGAATGAATAAGTTGCATAAAATAGTTGATATCCACAAATTATACAGATTGCACATAGCCAAATTTCCTTATGCCTTAAAACTGTTATCAAATCACCTTTGAAGTTGGTATTTGTAGTTTTATTACCAGAAGCTGATTCGTCAAAGTCGTCAAGAAGCAAATAGACGAGCGGTGCCACTAAGAGTAAAACAGCAATATAAAGATAAATAACCTGTTTTAGCGCCATACTTGTTGAGCTAGATTCTTGAGTTAGCACGTATGCAAAAAGAGTAATAGCTAGAGTTGCTAATACAGCCTCAACCAATCCTCTACCACCATCTAAGATTCCAAAGAATTTACCTTGCTGATCTTTATTAGCGAGTATTGCAACTAACTTAATATGTGCTGACCAGAATGTAAGACCAGTAGCAATTCCCCAGGATGCATAGATGAAAAGTAATGAAGTGTAGGAGGGCATAGTCGAAAACCACATCCCTATGAGTGCAGTGGCAAGTAATGAAGATGCAAGAAGCTTGCGAGATGAAAAGCGATCTGCAAGCCAGCCACTTGGAACATAACTAATCATAAAAATAAATCCCAGCATAGAGCTGCAATATCGAAGCTGTGCTTGGGTAATATCAAATGATTCTAGTATAGAAATCTCAAAATTTTGTCTTAAGTAAAGGAGTGGATAGATAGATCCTGCTGCTATGACAATAAGAGCAAGCTGGTAGTAACTTCTCAAAGAACTTGAATTAAAAAACAACAATGAAAACTCATAATTGAAACTGTATTTTAGTTTAGCCTTATTGAGTATTAACACCTAATACACAAGTGAGTATATAGATTATTTTATAATTTCAACCCTATCACTTTCGCAATAAAATATAGATCCTTTTTCACCTCGGGGAGGATAACCCAGCTTTGCATCCAGCTCTCCAACAGAAGCAACGCATTCTTCAAGACTGCTATATGTTTTCTTTGATGAGGTATTCTGAGTATCGCTTACTGTATTTTCACTACAACTAGAAGTTAGTAAAATAGATCCTATTATTATCAACATATTTTTCATTTAATAATTCTACTATATTCCATAGAATCTTTTAATTTAAGATAAATTACTTAAAATTTTTGTTATATGTAATTATTTCTAACAGCAAGTTTCTGAAAGTTAGCCTTATCAGTTAATATGATTTTATTAATTGAATAATTGATGGTTGCATAAATTTAATACAGGAATGATTAAATGGAATTTTTAGTAAAAACAGATGACCAAACTGTAAATGAATATATTTATGAGCTTCAGGATGATTGTTTTAGGCTCCATATGTTTTCAAAGGAGCTGGTTCTAGAGATCTTTACTGAAAAGCAAAGAGAAAGTCTTTTTGAATTCTTGATGGATTATTCAGATGAGCCACAATATCAAATATTAAGATTGCTTGGCTTTTACCATGAAGTTAACCCTCAAAGGCAAGAGGCTGTTCTTTTGAAGATATTTGCACTTATTGATGAGGCAAGAGGATACTCTAAAAATATTCTTACTCAATCACCTGAAGACAGAAGAATAAGGGCTTCCGCTGAGTGGATGTATTTAGATGGTGACTCAGTTAGTGACATAGTTAATGAAATGATTAGCACAGGTCTTCTTGAGGAATATATTGATGATATTCAAAAAATTTCATTGAAAGATGCACACATTAAAAGGATCAACGAATACGTTAAAGGTTTTCCTAATTTTGAAAAACTTAATGAGATAGATAAACAAGATGAAAGTTTTAGACATAACTTTCTAGATCTAGAAAAAGTTAAGCATTTGGATTCTAAAACAGATGAAATGGATACCCAGGTTAGATCTATTTTGGTCAAACATTCAGACGATTCAGGGGCAAATTAAAAATGGAAGCCTTGCTATTTATTTTCGTGGTTTTCGGCCTTTATAAAGCAACAGAAAATGAGTCAAAATTCACTAGAATAATCGTAATCTGTGGCGGTGTCCTTTTTGTTATTTTGGTATTTGCTTTAGTGTTTGGTGTTCATTACAACAATTTGAATTGACCAGGTTTAAGGTTCTCTATAGACCATTCACCAATAGCGGCACGAACTAGCCTAAGAGTTGGAAGCTTTATAGCAGCAGTCATTCTTCTTACCTGGCGATTTCTACCCTCATCAATAACAAGCTCAATCCAACTGTCAGGAATACTTTTGCGAACTCGTATCGGAGGAACTCGTTCCCATATATCAGGCTCAGGGATAAGTCTGCAAGAGACAGCTCTCGCAGGGCCATCTTTTAACTTAACGCCTTTCATTAAAGTGTCGCAATCTTTTTGTGTGGCACTACCTTCAACTTGAGCCCAATAGGTTTTGGGTAGTTTATATCTTGGGTCACTTATTTTGGCTTGAAGCTTTCCATCATCAGTAAGTATCATCAGACCTTCAGAGTCATAATCTAGACGTCCAGCAGGGTAAACATCCTTAACATTTATGTAATCAGATAAGGTTTTTCTGTCACCGTCGTCAGTGAACTGACAGAGAACCTGAAAAGGCTTATTAAAAATGACTAATTTACTCATAACTTCCTATTACAAAGACTATTAATATACTCATTGTAACCCGTCCTTTATGTATCAATGGATATGATCAATTAATATAGAAACGCCAGGAGGCCTAAGTAAAATAAAGAGAAATTACCTTAACCGGGATATCTCAAAGGGTTTACACTAGCGAATTGTATAAATAAAGGTATAGATGGCTGAATTAATAACGTTAATAGAAAAAACAATTCCAAAATTTAAAGAAAAATCTGAGTTTGAATCTATCTCTGATTATATTAGTCATATATCAGAATCTATAGAGCGCGCTCTCCAGCGCAACAAATCTATTACAACCGATGGTGAGTATGGAAAAAATCCTGGTGAGGGCATAAAGATATTTGAACATCAAGACGTCAGCCCAGTGTATAAAATAAAAAATTTACTAGCTTATAAGCCCCTAGGCTTAGAGGACATTAAAGAGATAATGCAACAGGCTTCTAATATAAAGGCTATTCAAAATAGTCTCTGTAAAAGAGGAACAACTGCTGAAAAAATGAATCTTTATTTATGTTGGTCTCTTTATGAGCAGGGCGTTTCAATTGCAGAGATTTATGATATCTCAGAAAAGAATTGTGCATGGAATAGCGGCTCAAAAGATGATGTTATGAACAAAATTAAGAAATGGTCTAACAAGTTTAGGTGGCAAAGGAATATCACTAAATAAAAGAGCTTAACGGTATAGCTCCACCATCATAATTTTTTTGTCTATTAGGTAAGATTGATAGCCATCTTCACAAGATAACCAATAGAAATAATCCAGACAATACTCCTTAAAGGTTGGGCTTCGTATCCTTTTTCATTAGCAGGCTTTGTTCCAATACCCGAGACATACAAGGAAACAAAAACAAGTCTCAAACATAACCAGACAAGGGCAAGTGTTTCATTTGATTCAACATTTAAGTGAATAGATAAAATAGCGAGTACAAAAAATACCGGTAAGGATTCTGCAAAATTATGAGCTGCTTTTCTGGCTCTTTCAGAAGTAGCTTCTCCAAATCTAGACTTAACTAAATTGGGTAACATTATATGTACCAATGCTAAAAGCGAAGTGTATAAAATTATATCTATCATTTTTTATTCCTAATTATATTTAGTTGAGTATTCTGCCATACTCTTATAAAGAGAAGTGATATTACATATTATGATTTTAAAGTTGATATGATTGATTCTTACAAGAACTTAATACAGGACAGACAAAATGCGATTTCAAAAAAAAGATAGATTTACCTCTGCTGATAAGTATCTCGAATCGGTTGCTGCTACCTGCCTCCATATGCATAAAGAGTTAATCCATGACAATCTTGTTAAAATATCAACCGGTGAATTGTCTGAAGAAGAGGGAAATAAATTTTTCTTTTACAAGCAAATGTATTCTGATGAACCTCAATACAAGCTTTTAAGACTAGTAGATGAATACAATAAGGCTTCACTAGATAATAAACCTGATATTTTATTTAAAGTTATTGTTCATGTGGAGAAGGGCGATAAATACCTCAAAGGCATAGGTAGAAAAACACACGATCGTGAACTTCGATTAATGGCCGACCTTATGTTTAGCCAAGAAATGGCTATTGGTGATATCGCTCAAAAGCTTTGTAAATTAGAGTGGCATGATTATGACGATATTGATTCATTAGAAAAAACACTCCAGAGATGGAAAGATAAATACGAGACCGGGTTAAAGGACTAAAATGAGGATAGCTTTGTGAGTGAGCAACTTAATAACCCTTTGCACGGAATAAAATTGGCTACGATGCTCGAAGAGCTTTATCAGAAGTATGGCTGGGAAGAGTTGGGGAATGCTTTAAACCTAAATGCTTTCAGAAATGATCCTCGAATGAAATCAAGCTTAAAATTCTTAAGAACTACTCCATGGGCAAGAGAAAAGGTTGAGAACTTTTATTTAAAAAATATCCTTTTAAAGAATAAAAGTTAAATCCTTATTCCAATTCACTATCAATTAGACAGGCAATCATCAAGGCAGGTTCTGTTCCATTATTAATCCATGCATGATTAGTGCCTCTTTGCACCACGACATCATGAGGCTTAAGATCTACCTCCTCTTCATCAAGAACCAATGTCACATCTCCTTTAAGTAAAATAATATAGTCTATTGTTTCCGTCTTATGCATTGCATGATGCTTTGACGTATCTACTCTATGATGAGCAGCGCCAATTTTTGCAAAAGCATCAGCAGCTATTTCTTGTAACATCTCCATCGGAATGCCTTCAGGCGTTGGGTTGATTTGAAAGTACCTAAATTTTGATCCATTTTTTGGAGGTGATAAGACAATATCATCATCAGCTCTATCTATTACATCAGTTGTATTAATGGTTTCCCCGTCTGTATTCCATATTTCAAATAAACCCCCAACATCCTCTCCAATAGATCTAGCCGGAGGGCCATCTAATATAACTATAGATTTTCCATCTTGGTTATGTCCTGTAATTATTCTTCGCATTCATATTCTCCTATTTTGGAAGTCCGCTTATTAAAATGATTTAAATAAAGTTTTGATATTAGAGATTATGGAGGGATTCCCTTTAAAGCTTTTTATGGTTTCATCTGGTTTATTCCAATCATGTGCTGAATCAGTAAAAAAATTAGAATCAACCTTTACCCAGCTTGAGTCATTTAATGAACCAGCCTTAATATATTGAATATGTGGAATTTCTTTTGCATAGCTCAAAATAGCTGACCCACAGTTTTCACAAAAACCTCTTCGTACATGAGATCCAGATGATCCCTTGACCTCATAGAACTTGAGTGTTCCTTCTATCTCTATATGTTTTTTTGCAACAAATAAAATTGTTGCCTTTCCAGAGCCCGTAGATCTTTGACAGTCACTACAATGACAATGATGAGTGGATATGAGGTTATCCCTATCAAAAGAATAGGATATATCTCCACATTGACATTTACCTGATTCAATCATTATTTATTTATTCATCTTTTTTATTAATTTTATTTATTTTGCCATAATCTAAATAATATAAACAATCAGGACTGCCGGGACTTAAAGTTACTGGAAGCCAGCCGCACATTTGATATAGTGATACTCTAATAACTCAATAAGAATTATAAAAACATACTACACAAAATTCATAACCTGAAATTATGTATATACTTTATTTTTATCGTGTAGTTAAAATATTAAATTATTAAATAAGGAGACATTGTGACTAAATGGAGATTTGCTATTATGTTAATACTTTCTTTGCTGTTGCCAGTAATTTTCATTAGATTTTTTATAGGCTATTAAAAATCAGCCAATCAAAAGACATAGCATCCAAAAATAATAAAATTCATCGATAATAATTAATCATTCGATGATTAATGCTCTTCTATACAAAATAAGCTAATGTATAAGGTATGCGTCAATACCCAAACAAGAAACGTTTGATAAATAACCTCCTGTCTGGTTTAGGGGCATTTCTTTGCATTAGTTTCCTAGCATTCCTAAATTTATCCGATTATGGAAGTGTTTGGCTGATTCCTCCCTTTGGAGCAACCATGGTATTGGTAATGGCTGTTCATGAAAGTCCCCTCGCTCAGCCAAAAAATATTTTATTAGGCCATATCCTTTCAGCCTTGAGTGGGGTTCTTATATTTTCACTTATGGGTACTTCGTTTATTTCTCTAGGCTTATCAGTGGGGTTGGCTGTTTTTGTAATGGCTAGTTTTAATATCATTCATCCTCCAGCAGGGGCAAACCCAATCATTGCAGTACTTGGTGGGAAGGGGTTGGGTTTTGTTATTCTTCCAGTTGCTGTGGGCGCATTATTTATCGTGCTCTTCGCAGTTATCTACAACAAAATAATTGGAAGAAAGTATCCTTAAAACTTAAAGAATTTCACTAATCCTCCTTATTTTCATAAAGATCTAAATATCCAATTTTCTTGTTTTTTCAAAAAAACTCTGTTCTATTAATAGTAGTTAATTATTTATAAACAGAATATGAAAATTTTATGCGTACTATACGATGACCCAAAAACTGGAATGCCTGAGCAATATGCTCGAGACAATTTACCTAAGTTAGATAAATATCCCGATGGCATGACTTTACCATCTCCAAAAGGTATTGATTTTAATCCTGGCGATCTTCTTGGTTGCGTTTCAGGTGAATTAGGTCTCAGAAAGTTCCTGGAAGATGCTGGACATACTCTAGTAGTTACTTCAGATAAGGATGGAGAGGGCTGTGAGGCAGATAGAGAACTAGTCGATGCTGATATTGTTATTTCTCAACCCTTCTTTCCATATTACTTAACTAGGAAGGGTATGGAATCAGCCCCTAATCTTAAAATGGCCATTACAGCTGGTATTGGTTCTGACCATGTAGACCTTCAGGCTGCGATGGATAATAAAGTTGACGTTGTTGAGGTTACATACTGTAATTCAAGATCTGTCGCTGAGCACATAGTTATGATGATTCTATCCATGGTTCGTGATTATCATAATCAACATAGAATAGTTAATGAAGGAGGCTGGAATATAGCCGATGCTGTTCAAAGGTCCTACGATGTTGAAGGCATGCATATTGGAACGGTTGCTGCAGGAAGAATAGGACTGGATGTTCTTAGAAAGATGAAACCTTTTGATACACACCTTCATTATTTTGATAGACATAGATTGTCTAATGAGATTGAGCAAGAACTAAACCTTACATTTCATGATTCAGTAGAATCTCTAGTAGCTGTTTGCGACGTTGTTACTATCAATTGCCCCCTACATCCAGAAACTGAGAATCTTTTTGATGATCATCTCATTGGTAAGATGAAGAGAGGTGCTACATTGATTAATACTGCTAGAGGAAAAATCTGTGATAAGGATGCTGTTGCAAGAGCCTTAGAATCAGGACAGTTAAGTGGTTATGCTGGTGATGTATGGTTTCCACAGCCTGCACCAAATGATCATGTTTGGAGGACTATGCCTAATCACGGAATGACACCTCATACCTCAGGAACATCTTTATCTGCGCAAGCAAGATATGCTGCAGGCGTTCGAGAAATATTAGAATGCTTCTTTGATGGCAATCCTATAAGAGATCCTTATTTGATTGTTCAAGATGGAGATCTAGCGGGAATGGGAGCTCACTCCTACAGCAAAGGTACTGCAACAGATGGTTCTGAAGAAGCTGCTGAATATAAGAAGTAAGAAATGAAAAATAGGAAATTATTAAGCCTGATTGCAATGATGCTGGTATCTCCTTTATATGCGTCAGATAAGGAAAAAGACTCAATGGAAGAATGCAAAAAAGATTACGATTCTGCACTTGCTGTTATGCAACAACGACAGAAAGGAGACTCTCTTGTAGAAGCCATGAAGAATGCTGACAAGAAACTCGTTATGTCTGCATATTCTCAACCTCAACAAAAAACTATTCGTCTAAGAATAGAAGCAGCTGAAAACTTTGCTAACGATTCAGCCCAGAAGTGTTTCAGACAATATAAATGGCTGTGGAGCGATAAAAGAAATGACACAATATGATGATACGGTAGATAGATAAAGGAGTTTAATCCTTGCAGAAAAATGGTCAGCTACTAGCCATAAATATCTTTCATAATTATTTGCAATTAAGTGTTGACATAAATTTTTATTTTATATAAGATTACTGAACCAG
>OJEA01000019.1_pt1 | contig 41892 bp, 43 predicted proteins | sample 1593051 | NCBI WGS metagenome assembly OJEA01 (sample SAMN05416699, study PRJEB24817) | seawater metagenome | isolation source: Sea water | place: Canada:Atlantic | collected 2013-07 | reverse complement strand
ATCTACACCTCTCTATTCGTCGGCAGCGTCAGATGTGTATAAGAGACAGACATTGCACTCCCCCCTACCCCCTTGAATGGAGAACACCATGACTAATATCCGAATCGCTGCGGCACCCATTTCCTGGGGCGTCTGTGAAGTGCCCGGCTGGGGTCATCAAATGAATGCCGATCGAGTGCTGGGTGAAATGGCCGCCCTCGGTGTTGAAGCCACCGAGTTTGGCCCGCTGGGCTTTCTTCCCGAAGATGCCGAAGGCCGGCGCGAAACGCTGACAGCACACGGCATGAAAGCTGTGGGTGGTTTCGTTCCCGTGGTGCTCCACGACCCAGGTTTTGACCCACTTCCCGAAGTGGACACCGAGCTCGACGCCTATGTCGCCGCCGGGGCAGAGGTGCTGGTGTTGGCAGCAAACACCGGGCTCGATGGCTATGACGCCACCAGGCCTGGCATGGCGGAAGAAAACTGGCAAGCAATGGCCGATAATTTGGCCCGTATTTCCCAGCGCGCCCAGGAGCGAGGCGTGATGGCCGTCATCCACCCGCACGCGGGCACGATGGTGGAAACCTGGGCTGATGTCCAAGAGGTTCTCACCCGGACCACTATTCCCTTTTGCTTAGACACCGGTCACATGTGGATCGGTGGCACCGACCCGGTGGCTTTTGCCAAAGACCACGGGGATCGGGTGGGGCACGTCCACTTCAAAGACGTGAAGCTTGCCATTGCTCAACGAGTTCGTGATGGAGCTCTTTCCTACTACGACGCCGTTAAGGAAGGGCTCTACACTCCTCTTGGCCAGGGTGATGTTGATGTCACCGCCATTATTGGCGCACTCTTGGGCCAGGAATACACCGGGTGGTTTGTGTTGGAACAAGACCTTGTCATGAGCAGCGAACCAGCAACAGAGGAAGGCCCCCAGCTGGATGCGGCCGCTAGCGTAGAGTTCTTGCGGCAAGCGGCGCAGAAAGTAGGAGCCTGATGAGTCAGTGGTGTTACCCGGCAGGGACCCTCCGCCAAGGTATCTGGGACACGGTTGTCGATTCCAGCATTCCCGGCTGGAAACACACCGGAATGCGGATCGGTGACGTCAAGGATTCACCGCACTTCACCATCATGCCCGATGTGATCGAACGCGTGGTGTACATGCTCCACGGCAGCACAACGACCGTGAAATATGTCCTGGATGGATCCAGCACAGAGGAAACAGTCGTGCTGAAAGGGCGCCAGTCTGTCTTTCACGGTGCCGTGGACTACCTCTATCTTCCGATCAACACCGCTATCGAGTTTGAGACTGATGGCCGAGTAATGGTGGTCGAAGCTCCCGCAACCAATGCCAAACCCGTGCACTTGCGCAAGGCTGCCGACGTCCCGCTCCTGTTAAGGGGGGCCGGGCGGTCTACTCGACAGATTCATGACTTTGGCGGTGAGGAACATCTTGATGCAGATCGAATGATTGCGGTGGAAGTCATCGCGCCAGCCGGAAACTGGTCGGGTATCCCCCCGCACAAACACGACACCTACGTTCCAGGAGTCGAATCAAACCTGGAAGAAATCTATTACTTCGAGTTGGCGCCGGATCGTGCGTATAACCCGGAAGGTCCCACCGATCCGCTGGCCTATTTCCGCGCCTATTCATCGGACGAGCGGGAATTTGATGAAATTCTCGAAATTCGAAACGGCGATGTGGTGCTGGTGCCTTTTGGTTATCACGGACCTGCCGCAGCAATGCCCGGCTATGACCTGTATTTCATGAATGTCATGGCAGGCCCTGACCCAGAGCGGACCTGGAAAGCCGTCGATGACCCTCGACACCAATGGATTCGAGAAACGTGGGACAACGAGGTCCAAGACCCTCGCCTTCCCTACACCGCTTAACGTCCGAGCGCTTTAGGGATGTGCCGGCGCGGGCCCTGTAGTTCCCCGGACGATGACCTCGGAGGCGACATGGTCGTGGTGGGCTTTCCCTCCAGGGGTTTCAATCCGCTCGAGCAAGCGCGTGGCTGCCAGGCGACCGAGCTCAGCGAGCGGTTGCGCCACCGAGGTGAGGTTCACACTGCGTAACCCACCCAGGCTGATGCCGTCGTACCCGATGATCGAAATATCTCCCGGCACATCAAGTCCTGCCTCTTCCACCGCGGCGATTGCCCCCATCGCTGAAAAGTCGTTGGCAACAAAAAGGGCGGTTGGGGAAGAACCCAACGCTTTCTTTGCCGCTACGTATCCGGCCTGATCGCTCAAGCCCCCACTCACCTGGGTGGTGTGGCTTTTTAGCCCGTGGCGCGCCATGGCTTCTCGGTAGCCTTGCGCCCGCAGGTGGGACACCGGGTTATCCCCGCCATCGAGGTGGGTGATGCGGGTGTGGCCGAGGCTCACCAGGTGATCTACCGCCAGGCCTGCCCCTGCCACATCGTCGTTACTGACGGTGTCCATCCCCGCGACAGAGATATCGCTTCGCGTGACGGTGACGGTGGGAACCTCGGAGGCGACCTGACCGAGAAATTCGGCGGGTAGCTGGTGAGAGATAAGAATCAGGCCTTCGATCTGGAACTCTTGGAGGGTGCCGATTTCTGTTTTTTCTAAAGCGGCGTCCGCTCCACCGCTCACCAGCATCATGCTGAAGGAGTGCTGGCGAACTTCCGCTTGAAGCGCATCCAAGATTTCCGCAAAGACGGGGTTGTGAAGATCGAGAACCAACACCCCGATGGTCCGGCTGCGATTGACCGCGAGGCTCCGGGCCGCGGCGTTTCGTCGATATCCCAACTCACTTGCGGCCCGAAGGATTCTGCGGCGACTGCTCTCACTGACTTTGGGCGAACCAGACAGCGCCAGCGACACCAGCGACTTCGACATCCCTGCCCGGGATGCCACGTCGTGAATCGTCGGGCGCTGAAGGGACATGTCTTTAGGGAACCTGCGAAACCTCGACGGCGGCGCCGGTGATGATGGATTGCTCGCAGGCAATCGCAACACGCAGGCTTTCCAGTGCGGACTCAGGGGGGCAGGGGTTATCCATCTCGCCCAAAGCGAAGGAAACAAAAGAGTGGGTTTCATTACGGAAAGCGTCCCGGAAACGATCGACAAACCCGTGATAGGCATCGGTATTCACCGCGAGGTCACCCTCCATGGTCCGCAGCGGGGTCCGCTGGTTCAATCCGGCGGAAAGGGTGTCGGTGGATCCAAAGACTTCCAATCGAACGTCGTGGCCGAGCGCACCGTGTCGAGCGCCACTGACGGTGATCTGAACACCGCTGAGGGTAGTGACGTTGATGGAAGACACATCAGCATCATCAAACTCCGCGTAGTCGGTGAATTCTCGAACCGCTTTGGTCGCATACACCTTGGCTACTTCGCTACCGGTGAGCCAGCGAATCAAATCAAAGTCGTGGACGTGAAGGTCGCGGAAGATTCCACCACTTCCCCCCATGAACTCTTTGGTGCTCGGGGTGAAATCATGAGCGGTCATGGTGAGGGCATAGAGCGTGCCCACGGCGCCAGACTCGATGGTGTCGTGGACTTCGCGAATTGCTGAATCAAATCGACGCTGGAAACCAATCTGCAGGCCGGAACCACTGCGCTTGGCAAGATCAATCACGGCTTGGGTTGCTTCCACGGTCAAGGCGATCGGCTTTTCGCAGAGCACTGGCAGTGCGTGGGGGAGAACGCCGTTGAGGACAAATTCGTGACCATCTGTTCCCACGGCAACGACAACGGCGTCGGCAATCCTGTCGGTGGCGTTGTCCCATGGAACCACTGTGGCGCCAAACTGATCGGCCAGAGCCTGGGCCTTGGGTTGGTTGCGGTTGGTAATCATGACCTCGGTGACGCGGGGATCCGCGGCTAAATCTTCGACCCGGATCGCACCCATGCGCCCGGCGCCCATGACGAGAACTTTCACGACAGCCTCCTGTTTGGCAACCGAATGTTGCACTGTTATCCCACATACTGCCATACTTGTTGGAACGTTCCAACGAAAGGCCAACGGTGTCTGATTTTCTCTCCCGCGTAGCATCCGCGCCCATTTCCTGGGGTGTCTGTGAAGTGCCCGGCTGGGGTGCGATGATGCCAAGCCCCCGGGTCCTTGGCGAGATGGCGGGTTTGGGCTTTAGGGCCACGGAGCTGGGAGCGCCCGGGTTTCTTCCCGCAGAACCAGGGGATGTGAAATCAGAGCTCGGCAACTACGACATGAGCCTCTTGGGTGCCTTCACCCCGGTGGTGATTCATGATTCTTCCCACCGCAACGAGGCAATTGCTTCCGCTAGGGAAGCAGCCCGCTTTCTCCAAAGCGCTGGGGCAACGAAACTCATTTCGTGCCCTGTGCTTGATATGGACTGGTCAATCCCCCGCGCACTCTCGTCTTCCGAAGTCACCCACATGGCAGAAATGTTTGCCATCATCGACGACATCTGCGGTGAGCACGGCCTGGAACAGGTCCTCCACCCCCACGTTCAAACCCTGGTGGAGACAAAGGATGATATTTCCAGGGTTCTCGACACCTGTGACGTTCACTTTTGCCTGGACACGGGACACATGGCCTTTGGCGGCCAAGATCCTGTTGAGTTCGCAAAAGACTGCATGGACCGTGTCGGCCACGTCCATCTCAAAGACATCCGCCTGGACATGGTGGACCCCGTGTTGCGCCGGGAAGTAACGCTGATGGCTGCGACCCAAGCGGGTATTTTCACCCCACTGGGTCACGGCGACGTTGATATCGCCGGTGTCGTCCAAGCCCTCGAGGGTGCCGGCTACCAGGGTTGGTATGTCATCGAGCAGGACACCGCCATCACCGATGGCATGCCCGCCGAGGGTGATGGACCCATCCACCAGATCACGACTTCTTTGGAATACCTCACCAACACCGTCGCTCCCACGCTAAAGCCAGCGTCGTGAGCGCCGTGGACGTCCTGAGTGTCGGGCGCATCAGCGTCGATCTTTACGCCAGGGAGCCGGACGTGGGATTTGAGGGACAGCAGAGTTTTCACAAGTCTGTCGGTGGAAGCCCCAGCAACGTCGCAGTCGCTGCAGCACGACTTGGCCACAGCGTCATGTTGGCCACAAAAGTTGGCACAGACGCTTTTGGTGACTATGTGCGCCAACGGATGACCGACTGGGGCGTTGACACCACATACATCGCCTCGCAAGAGGGTGCGCAGACGCCATTGGCTTTTGCCGCCCTCACTCCCCCCGAAACCCCCACCGTCATGTTTTATCGAGGAGTCGCCGCCCCCGACACCACCCTGCAGGAAGATCACCTTCCGGCCGAGGTTGTTCAGGGTGCAAAAATTTTGTGGATCTCCCAGACATCCCTGTCCCAGGGCTCGAGCGCTGAAACCTGTCTTTCGTGGATGGAACTAAGGGATAGGACCCAGCACACCATCCTCGATCTTGATTACCGCCCCAGCCTCTGGGCTTCCCCAGCAGAGGCGACCGCGATGGCCCAGCGCGCCATTGCCCGGGCCACCATCGTGGTGGGCAATCGCGAAGAATGCGAGATTGCCTTGGGAATCAGTGACCCCGACGCTGCTGCCGATGCGCTACTAGCGATGGGTGCGCGCCTTGCCATCATCAAACTCGGGGAGGACGGCGCCCTCTTGGCTACGTCCAAGGAACGCGTTCGCGTTGCACCCACTCCCATTGAGGTGGTGTGTGGACTCGGCGCCGGGGACGCTTTTGGTGGTGCCCTGTGTCACGGTGTGCTCAGTGACTGGGACTTAGAACGCATCGGACATTTCGCCAATGCTGCAGGCGCACTCGTCGCCACGCGCCTCACGTGTGCAGATGCGATGCCCACTGTTGCAGAATTAGACATGATGATTGGAGCATCCTGATGACCCTGAGCCGTGAAAAATACCAAGTGCTGTTGGACGAGCGGGTTTTTGCTCCCCACACGTTGTCAGAGGCACTTGTGTCTAGGAGCCGTCGCAGCATTGCCGGGGAGGACGGCAACCTGCTGATTCTTGCTGCCGACCACACCGCGCGGGGAAAAATTTCGCTGGGTAAAGACAAGGTCGCGATGGCGGACCGTTACACCCTGCTGGATCGTCTGGTTCGCTGTCTTGCCCTGCCTCAGGTCGATGGAGTGCTGGCCAGTGCTGACATTTTGGAAGAACTCGCCTGGTTGGGAGCACTAGATAACAAGCTGGCGATGGGAACCATGAACCGCGGGGGCATCATGGGTGCCACGTGGGAGCTGGATGACCGGGTCACCTCCTATGACGTGGACCACATCGAATCCCTCGGTCTCGATGGCGGGAAAACACTGATCCGGATCGACCACCACGACCCCGGTGTCGCCCGCACCCTGGAAACGGTGGCGTCGATTACGACCCAGCTCGCAGATCGTCGCCTGATGTCTCTGATTGAGCCGCTGCCTTACCTCAAGGACGCTAACGGCGGCGCCATCTTGGATACCGACCCGGATGCGCTCATTAAAGTTGTCGCTATTGCCTCTGGCCTCGGGTCCTCCTCGGCCTACTCCTGGTTGAAGCTCCCCACCAGTGACCGGATGGACGAAGTGGCAGCGGCCACCACACTTCCTATCCTGATGCTCGGCGGAGAACCCAAAGGTTCCAGCGGTGACATTTTTGACCAGTGGTCCACCGCCATGAAAGAGCCCAACATCCGCGGCTTGACCGCAGGTCGAACCCTGCTCTACCCCTCCGATGGGGACTCCGAAAGCGCCGCTGTTCGCGCCGGCGCAATTGTTCACCCCCACCACTCCTAACCGCGCACCATCAGACACAAAAACGAAAATCAACCGCACCATCCGCTCCACACCACACTCTGAACAACCACATCCCCACCGTCAGCGATTCGCAACGAGTGGGCCACGAAAGGTAACAAACGCATGAATCGTCGCATCGGAATTGCCGTGCTGGGGTTGGGCTGGATGGGGCAGGCGCACAGTCGCTCCATGCTCCGCATTCCCTCGCTATTCCCCGAACGCTCCTTTGACCCCGTCTTGGTGGTGTGTGCTGACACCGAAGAAGAGCGTCGCGAACGCGCGGTCAAGGACTTCGGATTCCAGAGAGCCGTGGCCGACTGGCGCGAAGCTGTCGAATCTGACGACGTTGACGCCGTGTGGGTGACAGCCCCCAACATGCTCCATGTCCCCATGATCGAAGCCGCCACCGCCGCCGGAAAAGCAGTCTTTAGCGAAAAGCCCATTGGCGGCAAGCCCGAGCAGACTTTGGCAGCGTTTCACGCAGCCAGCGCTGCCGGTGTACCCACAGGTGTTGGCTACAACTACCTCTGGGCTCCCCTGGTCATTCACGCACGAAACCTGATCGAATCCGGGGCTCTGGGGGACATCACCCACTACCGCGGGCGCTTCTTTTCAATGTATGGCAGTGACGAAATGGGCCTTTTGACTTGGCGCTTCTTGATGGACCAGGCCGGATATGGCGCCAGCAGTGACATCCTCAGTCACTCGGTGTCGATGGCGCAGTTCTTGGTTGGCGGAATCAAGGAAGTTGTTGGGATGCGCAACACCACGATCCCGCAGCGCCCCCTCCCCACCGGTGCCGCCAGCCATTACGGTCGCGGCAACCCTGGGGACCCTATGGGTGCTGTGGAGAATGAAGACTTCGCCTCCATGCTCTGCACGTTCGACAACGGTGCGACCGGAACATTTGAAACCAGTAGAACCGTGGTCGGGCCAGAAAGCCAGAATGCGTTTGAGGTGTATGGCACCAAGGGTTCCCTGTCCTGGAACCTGGAGAAGATGAACGAGCTCCAGTACTACAAGCTCACCGAGGACCCCAGCTCCGGCTACACCACCATCTATGGTGGTGACCGCTTCCCCTTCCACGGTGCTTTTGCTCCCGGACAGGCCAACGCGATTGGTTTTGAAGACATCGTCGCGATCGAAGACTTGTCCTTCTTGGACTCCATCGCCACCGGCACGGCTTTCTCCCCGAGCTTCCGTGAAGCTGTGGATGTTGTCAGTGTGCAGCAGGCCCTCATCAATTCCTGGGATTCCCGCAGCTGGGAGCCCGTCATCGACTTAGCCGGAGAGAAAAAATGACCCCTAAAACACTGCGCATCACCACCGCCGAAGCGATCGTTCGTTACCTGATTGCTCAACGCACCGTCGTTGATGGCAAAGATGTGCCGCTGTTCCCTGGGGTGTACGGGATCTTCGGTCACGGAAACGTGACCGCCCTGGGCCACTCGCTGGAAACCCACCGCGACGAGATTCCTGTCTGGCGTGGCCAGAACGAACAGGGCATGGGACTCGCTGCCGCAGCTTTTGCCAAGGCATCCAGGCGCCAGCAAATCATGGTGGCCACCTCGTCGATTGGTCCCGGTGCCACCAACATGGTCACCGCAGCGGGTGTGGCGATGTCCAACCGACTTCCCGTGTTGTTTCTCTCCGGTGACACCTTTGTCTCGCGGCTTCCCGACCCTGTGTTGCAGCAGGTTGAGCACTTCGGGACACCCTCCATCACGGTGAATGATGCGTTCAGGCCGGTGGTCCGCTACTGGGACCGAATCACGCACCCCGCCCAAATTCTTAGCTCGCTCCCGCAGGCGGTAGCAACCATGCTCGATCCAGGAGACTGTGGTCCAGCATTTATCGGGCTCCCCCAAGACATAGCAGCAGAGGCTTATGACTTCCCTGAAGCCTTCTTCGCCACCCACGTTCACACCATCCCCAGGCCTCGCCCGGACCTCACACAGCTTGCCAAAGCTGTGGCGGCGATTAAGGCCGCAACCCGTCCGGTGATTATCGCCGGCGGCGGTGTGCATTACTCCCTGGCGGAAGCCGAACTCGCTGCGTTCGCTGAGAAGTTCGGGATTCCTGTCGTGGAAACGGTGGCGGGCAAATCTTCGCTACTGTCGGATCACCCCCAGTACTCCGGCCCCCTCGGTGTTACCGGTGCTGCAGCAGCAAACGCGGTCGTCAGCAAAGCTGACCTCGTCCTTGCGGTGGGAACGCGCCTGGAAGACTTCACCACCGGCTCCTGGACACTCTTTGATCCAGACACCACGTTTGTGGGCATCAACGCCGCCCGCTTTGACGCGATGAAGCACCAGTCTCTTCCCGTGGTGGCTGATGCCCGAGAAACGCTGCTCGAATTGGGCAAGGAACTCGAAGGCTGGTCGGTAGATTCCTCCTGGCGAGAGCACGCTGTTGCGTGCCGCAAGGATCTGGAGACCTTTGTCTCCTCCCGGATTGTGGATGACGGTGTCTGGCCACCCAGCTACGCCCAACTCGTGGGCCTCGTTCACGAATCAGCAACTGCTGAGGACTACGTCCTAACCGCAGCTGGTGGCTTGCCTGGAGAGCTCAACATCAACTGGATGAGCAAAGGTATCGCGAGTTTTGACTGCGAATATGGCTTTTCCTGCATGGGCTATGAAACATCTGGCGCCTGGGGTGCTGCGATGGCACGCCCGAAGGGCGAGGTCTATTCCTTGGTCGGCGACGGCTCGTACATGATGATGAACTCCGACATTTATGCGTCGGTACTTTCTGGTCACAAGATGATCCTCGTTGTCTGCGACAACGAGGGCTACGCCGTGATCGAGAGGCTTCAGGTCAGCCAGGGTGGGGCTTCGTATAACAACATGTTGGCTGACTCCGCAGGAACGGGAACCGATGCTCGCGTGGATTTCCGCGCTCACGCAGCAGCCATGGGGGCAGAAACCTTCGAGGTCTCCAGCCTTGATGAGTTTGCCAAAGCCCTTGTCAAAGCCCGTGCCGCCGATCGCACCGCCGTTATCGTGACACAGGTCCGCGCCAAAGACTTCACCGAAGGTGGTGCCTTCTGGCAGGTGGGGGTTCCTGAAGTATCGCCTCGTGCCAGCGTTACCGCGGCCAGGGCTGCCATGGATGAGGGCCTACGCGCTCAACGTCCAGGAATTTAGGATCCAAGAGTTCGGAGCAGCGGGAGGGCGCGTGCTACGCGCTATTTGTTGACGACGGTGAATTCCAGCGCATAAAGGTCGGTCCGATAAATGTGCTCGCCATGCTCTAGCGCCTGACCCATGGAGTCATAGGCAGTCCGGTCCATGGTCAACACGGCGGATCCGGTGTCAATATCAAGTTGCTCGGCTTCGAGGGCGCTTACTTTGCGGGCACTGATCTTTTGCTTGCCAACCTGTGGCACAAATCCTCTGCTACGGAGGGATTCATAGAGGCCTTCAGACTTGAGCTCCTCTGCCTTAAGCTTCCCCACCGATTGGGGAATCCAGTTGTGCAATACCGCAATGGGGACGCCATCGGCTAGGCGAATACGAACGAACTCCGTGACAGGTGTGCCAGGCTTCAGCCCCAGTTGCTGAGCAACGTGGTTCGGTGCAGGCGCATCGGCCAGGCTGACCACAACGGTTTCTGCTTTGGCGCCACCACGGCGGATGTCGTCGTAAAGGGAGGTCAATTCCAAACCCCTCGTCAACTGACCGTGAACAACCTGGCTGCCAACCCCCCGGCGCCTCACAACAAGGCCAGCGTCTACCAGGGATTGAATGGCCCGACGAATGGTGGGACGGGACAGTTTCAAACGCTCCGCAAGGGACACTTCGTTTTCAATTCGCGAGCCTGAGGCCAAGGTCCCCTGTCGGATGGCCATCTCAATTTTGGTCGCCACCTGCTGGTAGAGCGGCATAGTGCCATCGCGGTCTAAATCCGCAAAGAGCGAATGAGGGAGAAGTACTTCAGTTTTACGCACGAGACACCTAACAAAGGGACATGTTTCGAACTATGTTATGACAAAGAACCCCTCGGCGCTGGGGTGACAGGCAAAGACCGCCCAGCCCCTCGTAAACTAGGCTTCATGTTTGACAGTGTCCTGCAAGCGCTTCGCTCGAGCCGACTAGGCAGGCTGGGCCACGGTCACGTCGACCAAGATCGCGAAGCCTCCTCGCTGTTTGCCGGCGACTTCGTGGGAACAACGACCATCGAGGCTGAATTCTCCCGAAGCATTTTGGGGCTGGGGGTCATGGACAACCTGGGGGGCGAAGTCATCAGCCTCTCTGGAGAGACGTGGTTCGTTCCGCAGGACGGCACTCCCCGTGTTGCCGCGCCCGAAGACACCCTCGCCTTTGGCATTGCCGCCCACGGCGGCATCGCCCACTACCTTCCCCTTGAGCAGGGTCTTGATTTCGAGGGCATCAATGATGCCCTCAATCGATACCTCAAAGACACCCATGTCGACCACGAACAGGTGGTCTGTGCTCTCAAAATTGAGGGCAACTTCCACGATGTGTTGTTGCGGACCGTGGGAACCCCCGAATACGAGGGGGAAACATTGGAGGAGGTGATCGAAGCTGAGGCCCGGTTCGCCTTTGAGCAGTGGGGTGGCACTCTGGTGGGCTTTCGATACCCCGATGCCAGCACCGGCGCGACCATCCCAGGTCTCCACCTGCATGCGATTAGTGCCGACAGAACATCAGGCGGCCACCTGAGAAGCGCCACGCTCTCCCAGCCGGTGGTGGCAGCACTCTGGATCGATCAGCTTCATTTGCGCCTAGAAAACCCAGGTAGTCGCTCAGCGGAAACGATCGACTTTGATGCCCTGGAAGGACCGATTACCGGGGAACAATAGGCCGTGATTAGTGGCGTCGTGGGGCGTGGGGAAATCTTTTATCTAGCCTCAAGAATGACGGCAGATCCTCGACCGCCACCACCGCAAAGTACGGCCGCACGCAGGGTTCCGGATTCGAGCTGGGTCAGCATCCTGGAAAGGGCTCCGACGATGCGGGCACCAGAGCTACCAATCGGGTGACCCAGGGCGATAGCCCCGCCTAGAAATCGACCGCAGGGGTTCTGCGATATCCGACAATGATGCTCATGATGGCCCAGGCTCTGCGCTCTTGAAGGTGGGTGCCACGCGAAATGGCGCTCCGGTGGAAGTGTGCAACGAATCGAGGTCAACTCCTGGCGCACTCCTGACCAAGACCAGTCCCTCATCATCGATATCGAACACGGCCTGGTCAGAGATGATCCGGGAAACAACGCCCACTCCGGTCAAGGGCAGGCTGCAGTGCTTCACGATCTTGGGCGAGCCGTCTTTGGAGACATGGTCGGTCAACACGATCACGCGGGGTGTGCCGGCAACGAGATCCATCGCGCCCCCCATTCCCTTGACCATTTTTCCAGGGATGGTCCAGTTGGCCAGATCGCCGTGTTCGGAAACCTCCAGCGCACCCAGAATCGCAACCTGGACATGCCCTCCGCGGATCATGCCAAAGGAGGTGGCGGAGTCAAAAATACTGGCGCCGGGAAGCAATGTCACTGTTTGCTTGCCCGCGTTGATGAGGTCAGCATCCTCTTCCCCATCAAAGGGGAAAGGACCCATCCCTAAGATTCCGTTTTCGGACTGCAAGGTGACGTCGACGCCCTCGGGGAGATGATTAGCAACAAGGGTGGGGATACCAATGCCGAGGTTCACATACTGACCATCCTGAAGCTCGCTTGCCGCGATGGCTGCCATTTCATCCCTAGTCCACATCTGCCGCATTCCTTTCACCGCGTGTGGTGCGTTGTTCAATGTGTTTCACCGAATCTTCGACTGCCACGACGGCCTGGACATAGATTCCAGGTGTCATCACCGAGTCTGGCGCCAGATGATCATCAACCACCGACTCTGCTTCGGCGACGGTGAAGCGGCCAGCGGCAGCAATCAGGGGATTGAAATTCCTCGCCGTGAGCCGATAGGTCAGATTTCCAGCCCGATCTGCCTGGTATGCCCGAACCAAAGCGATATCAGCAGTGATTCCCCGCTCAAGAATGGCCGTTACGCCATCAAAAACTTGCACTTCTTTACCCTCGGCCACGGGCGTGCCCACGCCGGTGGGCGTGTAAAAGGCAGGGATTCCTGCGCCGCCGGCGCGGAGCCGCTCTGCGAGGGTCCCCTGGGGAACAAATTCCACTTCCAGAGACCCGTCGAGGAACTGTTCGGCGAACAACTTGTTTTCGCCCACGTAGGAAGCCAGGACCCGACTGACCTGTTTGTTTTCCAGGACGAGCCCTAACCCTTTGCCATCGACCCCCATGTTGTTGGACACGATGGTCAAGTCACTTGCACCGGAATCGCGCAGGGCCCGAATAAGGTTTGTGGGTATCCCGGAGAGGCCAAAACCCCCCACCGCGATTGTCATGCCATCCTTCACGCGCTCGGCGAGAGCCTCAGCGGCAGAGGCAACAACTTTGGTTTTCATCTTCACTCCCGGACAGGGTCACGTAATCAGTTCACGTTAGCCGATGCAAACGAACACTGGCTTCGCCCAGAGAAAGGTGCAACGGAATCTCCCAGCGATACTTGCCGCAGCAGCAACTTTCCTATAGGATTTATTAAGTGGATCCCAAAAAAATCGTTAACGTAGAAGTTCGAGGGTGCCGGGGGGCCGATGAATTAGCTCCCCTCGACTCGGTCTCTGCTGTTCAGCTTCCGGGCGGTTCCCGGCCGGACTTCACAGTGGTAACCCTGACCACCGCTGACGGCACGACAGGCACATCCTTCGGGTTCGGGGCATTGGACGCTGTGGCAGCTGCTCACGCTCTCAGCCAGGTCAAGCCTTTCTTTATGGGGCGGGATCCTTTTCACACCCAACAGAACCTCAAAGACTTCGAGATGTTCGATCGAAAATGGAATCTGACTCCAATCTATGCTTACGGACCCTTCGATAATGCTTGTTGGGACATCGTGGGAAAGTCCGCTGACGAGCCGGTATACCGGCTCCTTGGCGCCGCGCGCACCGAGGTGCCTCTCTATGTGAGCTCAATGTTTCTGCCGGGGCCAGATGAATATGTCGCTCAAGCGTTAGAGGTGCAGGCCCGAGGTATCCGCGGTTACAAACTGCACCCCCCCGGTGACCCCACAGTGGACATTGAGTGCTACCGCGCGGTTCGCGCAGCGGTCGGTGATGATTTCACCCTTATGGCCGATCCCGTCATTAGCTACAACTATGAACAAGCTCTCGTTGTGGGGCGCGAACTGGAGAAGCTTGGATTCCGCTGGCTCGAAGAGCCTCTCCTCGACGTCAATTTTAACGGATTGCGCAAACTGAGAGAAAAACTTGACATCCCCATCTGCGGCACCGAGGTCCTCGCGGGTGGGCACTATTCCACGGCGCACTATATTCACGAAGGAATTGCAGACATCGTGCGAACCGACGTTTCGTGGCGAGGGGGAATCACTTCGGTGATGAAAACGGCTCACACCGCAGAGTCGTTTGGTGTTCAGTGCGAGCTTCACACCACCATCTATCAAGCTCTCGAGCAGGTGCAGCTTCATGCCGCCTTGGCTCTGTCCAACTGCGAATTCTTCGAAATGCTCTACCCCTTTGAAGACTTCACTTTCGGGACAAACACCTCGGTCGTGATTAAAGATGGCATGGTTCAGGCCCCCACGGGACCGGGGCTGGGAATTGACTACGATTGGGACTTCATCGACGACCACACTGTCGTGACGCTGTAGCACCGAAAATAGTGACAAGCGTCTCCCCTCGTCGCTTTGCGACCGCGCGACGCGCAGGGTTCATGAGTTTCTTGCTCATGGGCCAAGTCGTGTTGTGTTCGGTCGCGTGGGTTCCCGAATATATCGATCGGCTCGGTGTGTCGTTTGCCACATGGGGCTTTATCCTCAGTTTCGCCCCTCTGGGCGCAATTACTGCCGTTGTTCTAGCGCCCTCGGTCATCAGTCGAGCGGGAGCTATGCCCGTCGTGCGGGTGGGCGCCATATTGTCTGCAGGATTTCTCATACCGCTGGGTTTCACAGACTCGGTAGTGACCTGGACGGCAATCAACACCGTCTTCAACTTCACTGCGTCGCTTACCGGCATGGCCGTCAACACCCACGCCGTGATGCTCCAGCGAAAAGTACCGGAATCCATCATGAGCGGAATGCATGCAGGATGGAGCATCGGCGCTGTAATGGCCGCCGCAACCGGCGCTATCGCCTCCGTCTTTATTTCGCTCCAGGCCTACTTGATTCTCGTGGCAGTGGTGACGGCGGTCGGAGTTTTTGTGACATCGCGATTCTTGCTCTCGCCCGCTGAGGACGGGCACCGCGAGGAGCGGTTAAGCGGCACTCGAATCCCCTTTTACCGGTTCCCTCCTCGTTTGTGGCTGTTGTCTTTTGGTCTACTGTGCTCCGTCATGCCCGAGATTGCCGTGCTCGAATGGTCGGCAACCCTCGCGAGAGCGAGCGGCGTGGACCTCGTGCTCCGAGCGCTGCCCTTTGCGACTTTCATGATGGGCATGATCGTCGGGAGACTCGCCATTTCTCGCCTCACCCGGCGTTTTGACGTGCACAGTATTTCGGTTGCCGGAGCGATGATCTCAGGCTCGGCCATGGCCGCTGGCCTTTGGGGGGCGCACCTCTTAGGTGCCTACTCCGCTGAGCTCGGCATCATCTGGCTCGCGGCCTTGTGGTTGTTTGCAGGGCTAGGGCTCGCACCCCTAGGCCCCACAATGATTTCGACCAGCAGCACAGTGCCGGGACTCACGACCGCTCAGGCGGTGGGCACCTTGGTCTTTGTCACTCAGAGTGTTTCCATCGGCGCGAAAATTGCGATGGGAGCTGTCGCCGAGGGTTATGGGGTTTCGTGGGCCTTTGTCCTCCCGGTTGCTCTCATTTTCTTCGGGGCCGCTATCGCCCATCGCACCTCGGAAAAGACGCAAGCGAGGGATCTTGAGCTTGTGAATCCCCCCACCGGCCCCCTCCCCGTCTTCAGCGTGGAAGACAAGGACTAGCCCTCTTCGAGATAAGCGCCACCGTCCACGATGAGCGACGCTCCGGTCACCCATCTAGCCGAATCAGAAGCCAGAAAAACTATCGAATCAGCGATGTCATCGGCCGCTCCCACCACACCATCCTCCTTGGCCTGAGCCAGGGCTGCCTGAGCGGCATCCTCGGAGCCGGCATAGTCGACAAGCCAGCGCTGAAGCATAGGCGTGTCAATTCCCCCTGGCATCACCACGTTGACTCTCACCGCTTGACTGCGCGCTTCCAATGCAACACCTTTGGCCATGTGGTTAAGCGCAGCCTTGGATGCGTCATAAGCGAGATTCTTCTTGTTCACTCGGTGGGCGTTAGTGGAGCTCACAAAGACAATCGAGCCCGATCGAAGCGCTAGGTGAGGCAGCGCTGCCTGGGCGAGAAAGAAGGGCGCCTGGACATTAACTTGAAAGACCCTCTCCCATTGCGCGGGAAGGACCTCGGAGGACTCTGCATGCAGCGTTATTGCGGCGTTAGATACCAGGCAATCGAGCTGCCCCCAGTGCGCCGCAGCACCCTGGACGAGTGCATCGGGAGCAGCACTGTCCGAGAGATCAGCCGATAGGTACTCGAGCAACGGGCTCGAATTCACCCAGGCTTGGAACTCTGCGGGCAACTGCTCCCAGGCGCTTTTCCCATGGAGGGACACAGCAAAGCCTGCCTCGAAAAGTTTTCGAGCCGTAGAGAACCCCAGTCCTGAAGTTGACCCTGTAACGAGTGCTGCTCGCATGAATACCCCTGTCCATCATTGTCCCTAGATGCTATAGGATTTTTCCATAGACGAAATGGGGACACCATGTCTGGTGACGCTGCACTCTCTCGCTACACACTCACGCACTCGGAGCCAGTCGTGCCGCAATGGGCACTCGAGCAGGTCAGCCTCAAGCAGCGCCTCAGTGCAGGAGCTCATGAATTTGTCGCCCGCTACACGGGCCCTGATGGCACCCTGACCTGGCGCGAGAGCTGGCCCGGTATGGACGGGTCGGACGATCCCTACGAAGCTTTCCAGTACCTGGCATTGTTTTATGCGCTGACAGGAGACGAGTCGGTCTATGAATTGGCCCGGAAGATGTGGGAGTCCATTACGTGGCAATGGACTCAATATGGTCAGATTCATCGAGAATTCGACGGCTACTACGACTGGATGCACCACGGCGAAGCAAACCTATTCCACTACTTTTTTGGCTTGACCAAACCGGAATCTTTACAAGACCGAACGCGTGCTGACCGCTTTGCTCGGATGTACACGGGCGAAGACCCCGAGGCACCCAACTACGACACAGAAACGGGAATCATTCGGGCGCCACAGAGTGGCTCCCGCGGCCCGCGTCTCCAGGTGACCAAGGAGGACTTAGGTACTCACCGTGGAGTGCTCGATGACTATCTAGCCCCTTTTGAAGACATGAAAACCTCCCCTTTTGCGTTGGGCACCTGCAACTGGTCTGACGACGCGGTGTTTGACGAAGTAGTTCGCTTGATGAACGAGCGAACGACCCGCGGAGATGTCCCTCTGAACATGAATGCCACCGGCCAGATGGCTCATGCATACATGTACTCGGGAGACGAAAGCCTGAAGGACTGGGTCACCGACTACCTGCTTCGGTGGCGCACGCGAGCCATCGAGAATGGCGGAATACTGCCCGACAACGTCGGGCTTTCAGGAAAAGTGGGCGAATACCTTGATGGCAAATGGTGGGGCGGCCACTATGGGTGGCGCTGGCCCCACGGATTCTTGACCATTATCGAGCCAACAATAAATGCTTGCAGCAATGCCTACCTGCTGACGGGAGATTCCTCGTTCTTGGCACTCGCCCGGGAGCAAATAGATGCGAACTATGCGCTGGGCGAAGACAGAGACGGCATGCGCTTCACCCCCCACAAGCACTTCGACGCCGGCTGGACGGATTTCCGCCCGATCACGCCCTTCCACTCCATTCATTTGTGGACGAAAAGCCTCGCTAAAGAAGACCAAGATCGAGTTGAGAGATCCCGCGGCGGATTCGATTGGTCCCACGTCTCTATCGCGGAAAAACCTTTTAGCGCCAAGCACTACAACACCAATACAACAGCGTGGTACGAATACATCACAGGAAACTTGCCGAACTATCCCCTAAAGGTGCTCGCTGCAAACAACAGGCTCATTGACCAGCAACTTGCGCGAATGCGCTCTGGCGATGGCGACCCACTGACCTGGGACACGGTCGAGCAAATTAACGGCTACCCAGACTCTCTCAGCATGCAAGTCGATGGCTATGCGATCCATGCATGGCAGGAATTTTGCCCGGTCTACTTCGAGTCGCTGGTGCAGTTGCAATGGGGCGCGCCCATGCACATCTCGCATGGCGGCTTCCAACACGCCACCTTTCGTTACTACAACAGTGCAACCCAGCGTCCCGGGCTGCCCGACTCGGTCGCCGCCCTGGTTACTCGGATCAGTGCCAGCGATGCCGATGTTCAGCTCGCAAACACGGGGGACGAAGAGGTCACCATTGTTATTCAAGCAGGTGCTTTCGGTGAGCACCTCATCACGGGAGTGGGTGACAATGCCGAGGACTCTACGCCGCTCGCGGAACCCACACCGTGGCTAGAAATATCGATCCCTGGCAATGTGACCGTTTCTCTTCGCCTGACGATGGATCGCTATTCACGGACACCGCGTTACGACACTCCATGGTCGGCCCGCGCCGACTGGAGTCCCCTTATCAAGCCCCGAGAGCCACATGCGAATCCCCAAGGCTAGGCGCCCGCAGAAGCACGCCGCTCAGCGCCACAGGTAGATTGCGTGGGTTTAGCTCTTCACCGACCCGGACAGCACCCCTCGAACCAGCAGACGTGCCGAAGCCAAGAAGACCAGCAGAATCGGAATCGCCACCATCAAGCCGGCAAGGGCGATTTCTGGGCCTCTAATGGGAAGCACGTTAGCTCCCACCTGAGGGTTAAGCGCGGGGGTCGAAGAAAATAAAATTCCCAGCCCTACGGGAAGGGTAAGCACCTCTCCGGAGTTCACCACAAGGTAGGGCAGGAAGAAGTTAATCCAGTTCATTTGGAAGCTGAAGAAGGCGAGCATCCCAATAAGCCCCTTGGACAGAGGCAGAGCTACTCGCATGAAGACACCCCAGTCGCCGGCACCGTCGATGCGAGCGGCTTCGTAAAGCTCCAGAGGGATTGTCGTGGAGAAGTAGATATAGGACAGGAAAACACCAAAAGGAAAGAACGTTCCCGGAAGAATGATGGCCCAGGCGGTGTCGTAGAGGCCGAGGGTCGTGATCTCGATAAAGAGTGGAAGAACAAAAGCCACCTGAGGAACAATCATCGCGATCAAGGTGGTGATGAGCATCGACTTCCTGAACGGCATCTTCGTCACCGCCAAGGCGTACCCAGCAAGAATCGCGACCGCGCAAGCAACAGTAACCTGAACGGAGGTGTACCAGACGGAGTTGAACAGCCAAGTCACAAGGCGACCGTCCTGAAAAAGCATTAGGTTATTCCACGAGTCGGCATAACCCTGGAAGCTCCCGAAAGACATGGCGTTATCTTGTTGGAGCTGTACCTGAGTTTTAGAAGGCGCAAGAATCAGCCAGGTCATAGGTATGACGCTGAAGAGGGCAAAAGAAACCATGATGACCCACACCACAACTCTCGAGGGAATCGCCGAGAGTTGAACCTTTTTCCGGCGGACATACACCCTTGGTTTGATAGCTGTACTCACGTCACTGCTCCTTGATCTTGTTTTTCGCTTCATCGAAGAAGTCTGTTCGGAAAATGACGAAAAGGGCAAGAATAAGCATGACAACTAGCAGCATCAGGGACAACGCTGTTGCCGCCCCCAAGTTTGACCCCAGGAAGGCCAGCGTGTAACTCAGTTGGTTCAGAGACCAATCCTTCGCAATGCCCGGGAACACAGTGGAAGAAAGCAAATAGGGTTCCACGAAAATCTGCAGCCCCGCTGCCATAACGAGGACCAGCATGTAGATCAGGTACTTGCGAATCAGGGGAAGTTTGATTCTCAGCGCAACCTGCCAAGCATTTGCCCCGTCCAGTTTCGCGGCTTCGAGCAGATCATCGGGAATGGACTGCAGAGAGCCGTACTGGATAACAATCCAGTTCCCAGCCCCGGTGAAGAAGGTCATCAGAGCAAAGATCCAAATCAAGTTTCCGGAATTAAAAATATCGGTTGACTGCGTCCAGCCAACCTCCGCGAAGAGCGGAGCAAAGGGCGAATAGGTCGGCTCAAGCATGAAGTACCAGACCAAAATAGCGACCGACCCGGTGATGCCCGCAGGGACAAGGTATGCGAGGCGAAGAGGGACGGCATAGCGCCCCTTAATCGTGTCCAGGAGGAGCGAAAGCCCCGCCACGACAATGAGCATGGTGGGGAGATAAATCAGAAGAAACAGGCTGACATTAATGACCGCGGGAAGGAAACGGAAATCTTGGAGGACGTAAAGATAGTTCCCAAACCCTCCATCGGGGTTTACCAGCGTTTTTTCCATAGAGACAGAAATTGCCAGAATGATGGGCACAAGAGCGAACATGACGAGCAAGACTAGGTAGGGCAAGAACATTAGGAAGCCATTGATTTGGCCCATCAATTTCGATCGTTGCAGAAGCATGATGCCATTCCCTATTCTTCATCGTTGCGCGGTGTGCGGGGCCGCCTTCCAGCGACCCCGCACTTTGCGTTATTTGATACTAATCAATAACGGTGTAGCCGACTCCTGGTGCTAGCTCGATAAGAGACTGCATGAAGATGCCAGTTGCCTCTTCAAGCGTTTTCCCTGTACCGATCTCGGTCTGGAGAACACCAATCTGTCCACGCATGTCGTAACGCACGGGGTTGTTGTCCTGCCGGATTCGAGACGCCTGGGTGACCATAGCTACGGTCGGGTCAGCGGCATAGTAGGTGTCTTTACCTAGGCGAGCTGCCCAAAGCTCAAACGCGGGTGCGTAGCCTGGGAAGGTAACCTTGTCTTCGCGCATGACTGGGTCAGTTGCAAGGAAGACGCCGGCATCAGCGGCATCCTGAAGGTTTTCTGCGTGAGAAGAGACGACCCAAATGCCGCCACCCCATTCACCAGACCAAGCTGTCGCTTCTCCAGGCCACGAAGGCATTTCTGCTGCCGTGAAGCGACCCTCGGGAATTGCCCAAGAGTCTGCTGGCCGGATGACGAACTCGCCCCACCATGATGGGCCGATGTGCATCGCAACCTTCTGCTGCTGAGCGACCTCAGTCAGGAAGCCAGCATCAAAGGCAGAGCGTGAGTCGACGACTCCAGCATCAACCAATGGCTGCATGGTTTCGAACACACGGGTGCACTCGGGAGCAGCAGCGTTAATGCGCACGTTTGTGCCATCCTGCACGTGTGCCATGGGGCAGCCACTGGGCCAGAGGTAACCGGCGTAGAAGCCCTGGTCACCGATAGCGCCTGCAACGTAGTCCGTTCCCTTGAGCTCCATTGCGGTCGCCGAGAATTCAGCCATCGTGGTTGGAACCGTGAGACCGAGCTCGTCGAAGATGACCGTGTCGTACCAGAGCACTGTCTGGGCGAGGTCATTCTTCAGGCAGTAGTAAGAACCATCTACGAGACACCAGTCATTCGAGGTGTTGTAGTCATCGATGATTGCCGAATCGACATACTCATCGAGGTTCAAGGCGAACCCGTTGGTTTCTTCAGCGTAGATTGAGACGCTGTTTGGTGGGCTAAAGACGACGTCTGGCCATCCCTCACCAGCCGCGTTGGAGAGCTGAATCTTGGGAAGGATTTCTTCCTGACCAACAACCTCGCACGTCACCTCAATGTCATCAACGACAGACGCCTGGTACGCCTGGCACGCGGGCTCGCGCACAGTGTCAACCCAAACCAAAAGCGTTCGGGGACCTGCGGCTGCTCCACTGTCACTGTCGCTAGCGCTGTCACCGGCGTCACTCGCTCCACCCGCACATGCGGCGAGCGTGAGAGCACTGGCGATAGCGAGCGAACTTAGGAATTTCCTATTCATTCCAACTTCCCTCCATTTAGATTGTAAGAGCGAAGCCGAACAAGCTTCTTCGCTCCCGTTTCACACGACTCTATAACACAAAGTGTCGTTTCGTATAGGATACAGGGTATCGTTATTTTATTGTTTCATTTAAAGAAAATCAGGTGAATGCAGATGAAGCTTCTCCGTGTTGGCGCTCCTGGATCGGAAATACCGGCCGTCCTGATGGGCGATGGTCTCTTTCTCGACGTGTCTGTGGGAGGGGATTTCACCGAAGAGTTCTTCCGCTCGGGAAAGCTAGCTCAACTTCCCGCCCTGGTGGACCAGCTGCTGGTGGATGGCGCACAGCCGCAACCTTTATCCGGCCAACGTATCGGGGCTCCCATTGGTCGGCCGCACCAGATTGTCTGCATCGGCCTGAACTACGCAGATCACGCCGCCGAGACCGGACAAGATATCCCCAGCGAACCCATCATCTTCACCAAGTCGCCCAACACGTTGGTAGGACCCAACGATTCCATTCGTCTTCCCAAAAACTCCCATAAGACTGACTGGGAAGTCGAGCTCGGAATTGTCATTGGATCACGCGCCAGCTACCTTGCGGATGAGGAAGATGGAATGCGCCACATTGCCGGCTACATGGTCTGCAATGACGTCAGTGAAAGGGAATTCCAAATCGAACGCCAAGGCCAATGGTCTAAAGGGAAGTCCTGCGAAACCTTTAATCCCGCGGGACCCTGGCTGGTCACGGCGGACGAAGTCCCCGACCCCACGGCATTAAGCATGGAGCTGAGCGTGAACGGAGCCACCATGCAGAGCAGCTCTACGCGTCAAATGGTCTACACGCCCGGTTTCCTGGTGCACTACTTAAGCCAATTCATGGTTCTCGAACCCGGAGATGTAATTAACACGGGCACACCTCCGGGTGTGGGCATGGGGTCGAAGCCGCCGAAGTATTTGCACGAGGGCGACGTCGTAGAGCTCCACATCGAAGGCCTCGGGTCACAGCGCCAGACTGTAATTGGGCCTCGCTAAAGCGTCACTGCCGACCTGGAGTCGATCGATTCATAGAGGGCATTGACCAAACGCACCGTGTTGACGTTGTCCTTTATGGGACTGCGTAAGGCCTTCTCGCCGGCGATCTCAGCGAGCAGTGAGCCCATGGTCCCTATGAAGGCATCGGGTATCCATCTTTGCGTCACGGGATAAGGGACCCAACCATCGGTCGGCACTACGTCAGAGTTAACCTCTAATGTGTCACAGCGGCCATCCGGGTAGTCGTAGAGCAAGCCCAACGTTCCCCGAATTGAACCAGCGGACCCATCGATGCGAAACTCCGCGGAATTGTCTCCTCCTCGGTTCACGTGATTGGCATGCACGACAGCGACAGGACCGTCGTCATACACGTAGGTGCTCACCGTTCGAGTCTCGCCAATCGGGGCTTGTCCTTGCGTTCGACCCGAGGTGGCAAAGACCATCGCTGGCTCGCCCAAGAACCACCGGACCACGTCGTGGTAGTGGATAGAGTGCACCATTATTTCGAGGCGCTCCCAGGTGAGAGCCCAATCCCAGAGATGCCAAGGGGTGTCAAGATTCACGGTGATGGAGAACCCTGATATTTCTCCGATCCACCCCTTGTTGACCATCATGTGAGCGGCTGCCATGCCCTCGTCGAACCGTAGCTGCTGGTTAACCCCAACGATAAGACCAGAGTCACGTGCCTTATCGGCCATCTCCTGGGCCTCGCCCACCGATGTGGCCAGGGGCTTTTGCGCCAGAACATGCTTGCCCGCTTGGAGGGCAGCGAGCAGTATCTCGCGTTGCTCAGATACGGGCACCGCAATGTCTACAACCTCGATAGCAGGATCTGCCAGCAACTCCTCCACGCTCTGATACACGTGGGGGATGGAGAATTCTTGAGCCACCTGCTGAGCTCTGTCGTGATTAATATCCGTAATCGCATGCACGGGCAGTCCGGCTTTAGAATATGCGGGCAGGTGCGCCCCTGAGACTATTCCGCCCGCCCCGATGACCCCAACACCTTTGTGGTGGTGCGCGGGGATAGAGAGTTTGCACGCTGCTGAGATGTCGTGAAACAGGTCAATCATGAGGAGGAGTCCTTCCTCTCTTCGAGGCCACCCTTTTTTGCTTCGACAGGATCGTGATACTTAACGGTCTGCAAGTGTTCGCAGTACAAAACAATCTGTTCATCATCGGCCCGAAAAACTTCATAACTGACTTTGAAGAGGCCCATGTCGTCATATTTTGGCTCTTTGCTCAGCAGCGTCCTCATCGTGTAGATGGTGTCATTCACGAATACGGGCTTGATAAACCGGAGCCGGTCATACCCGTAACTAAAGGTGTGAACGTTGTTGTGGGCCATTAACCCCATGCCAAAACTGAAAACCAGCGCCCCGGGAACAAGTCGTTTGCCAAAGAGTCCCTCTTCCCGGGCAAAAATTTCGTCCGCGACATAAGGGTGCATGTCCAGAAGCAGGGAATTAAAGAGCATCACTTCACCTTCGGAAATTGTCCGTCGGATCGATCGATCGACCTCGCCCACCTGGTAGTCCTCGTATTTCTTGACATCCTGATTCCACACGGGAACCTCATAGCGCTTGGCCTTATCCGGGTTGGGGTTACTCATTATCTTTTCCTCTGAATTCAACGTCGATCGACTTCGTGTGTTCCCCCACCCGCGGCGCCCCTCGGGGGGACCCCAGCGGCTTGCCATCAAATCGCACGGGGGCTCTCGTCGTAGTGAGCGTGATGTCGGTGCCATCTGGACGAGTGCGAGTGAATTCTTGGGCCATATCGATAGCGGCAAAACCCTCATGACTCACCAGCTCCGGCAAAGAAAGCACCGGTGCGCACCAAAAATCAGCAGCGTCTAAAATGCTGAGCCAGTGATCCGTAGTATTCGTGGCTAAATGAGCGGCAAGCAATTGGGTAATACGAGTTTGCTCGGTCCACCAGGTATCGGGGTCACCGAACTCGGCAAGCGCGTCCAAACCAACCAATTCGCCCAGGTCAGGAACAGAACCCATGGCAAGGGCTATATATCCATCAGAGGTGGGGTACGTGCCGTAGGGGGCTTGCAAGAAAGCGTGTGCGGTGTGTGGCGCACCTCGCTGGACCAAAACACTGGGGTCATTGAGGTGCGCGCTGACGAGTTCAAACTGCAAGTCGAGCATCGATTCCAGGAGGCTCGTGTCCACGCGGCTTCCCTCGCCTGTGCGCTCTTTCTTCAAGAGGGCAGCTGTTACACCGTGAGCCAAATGAATTGAGGTAATTATGTCCGCCAGCGCTATTCCCACTGGCACAGGAGGACCATCGCCACTTCCGTTCAGCCAGGGCAGTCCCGAAAGTGACTGTGCGAGAAGATCCTGCCCGGGTCGAGTGCTCCACGGACCTTCTGCGCCATAACCTGTGATGCTGGCATAGATTACGGTCGGATTGAGCGCCCGCACCGCTTCATACCCGAGGCCCAATCTTTCCATCACGCCGGGGCGGAAGTTCTGGACAATCACATCGGCACTTTTGACCAGCTCCAGCACCTTCTCGCGGTCATCATCACTCTTGAGATCAGCCGCGTAGCTTTCCTTGTTCCGATTGGTGATGTGGAAGGAAAGCGTGTCCCCGTCTTCGCTAATTCCGCCAAAAGCGAGACCACGGCCGATATCGCCCGCGGGTGGTCTTTCTACTTTGATGACCCTGGCACCAAGGTCCCCCAGCCGCATAGCGGCCATAGGGCCGGCAAGAAATTGACTGAAATCAAGAACAAGATAGCCCTCTAGTGGGCCACCACTGATTGATGTCATGCGAGCTCCAAGAGATAGAAACTCTGAGCGGTCCTGAAGTAGATGTCATCCTGCTCTGACTCTGAAAAGCTCGCAATAGAGTCGCGTTGTGCCTGCCACACACCGACGAAGTCACCCGCTAACAATGAGACAGGCCAGTCACTGCCCATCATCATGCGCTGAGATCCAAAGTGCTCCAGGCAGTGATTCACGTAGGGCTCCCAGTCAGTGGCGCTCCAGCCGGGACCAGAGGCAGTATTCAATCCAGAATGTTTTACATAGACGTTGGGGCGCTTGGCCAACTCCGCCATGTCTTCGGCCCAGGAGTCCCAGGCCTTGGAGGCAATGTCGGGTTTTGCCATGTGATCAACCACAATGCGCAGGTCGGGGATAAGGTCCGCCAATTCGACGATGGCCCGAGAGTGGTCGGAGTTGACGCTCACCATATCCAGGCTTAAGTTGCGCGATGCTAGATCGCGAAGCGTTTCGAGACACGGTGCCTGGAGGATCCAGCGCGGGTCTGAATAATTGTGGGTGAGATTCCGATACCCCTTGAGCGCCTGATGGCCCGATATGAGATCCAGTGCTTCTCGTGCTTCGTGGACCCGGTCAAAGGGAACCCACCCCACAACCCCTCGGACGTTTTCGAAAGCGCGCTCAACGCTGAGCATATAAAAAGTATCGTCGTACGTGTCAGCGGCTTGAACAAGTACGGTCGCCGTTATACCGGCCTTGACGATGTCCTCAGCGACATCCTCCGGGCGATGGTCACCATAAAGAACTCCGTAATCAGGGGAGATCCAATCGTAGGTCCGCTCAGACATCACCCAGAGGTGCTGATGGGTGTCCACGCAGTGAGCTGGTGTGTAGGGCATGGGTTTTCCTCTCTTAGCCTTGGTGCGGGTTTTTGGAGACAAGATAAATGTGTGTCAGCGCCATCACAATCTCACCGTGCTGATTGAGTACTTCTACTTTTTCGTCGACAAGCCCGTAGTTTTCCGGATTTTTGCGATACTCCCGCTTCTCGGCAATGCTCGCGTGAGCGGTGATGGTGTCTCCGATAAACACGGGTCGGATGAACCGAATAGCTTCATACCCATAGGTCATAGCGGCTTCATTGATATCTCCCGAAGCCAACATTCCTACGGCAACGGAAAGAATTAGCGTGCCGTGAGCAATACGTTGCCCAAAAGGCTGCGTGGCACAGAACTCCGCATCCATGTGATGGGGATAGAAATCGCCTGTCTGCCCAGCATGTAAGACGATGTCGGCCTCAGTCATGGTGCGCCCATGGCTCTTTACCAAGGAGCCGACCTCGTAGTCGTCGAAATACATCACTGCTCTGCCCTTTCCCGAAGATGCTCAACCTGAGCAACCATCTCGCTCCAGTCTGAAGCGTTGAAGACCTTATTAACTAATGCTTGATGAATCACCTGGGACACCGCAAACTGAAAATCGGGCCACCCCACGACCCTGGGCCTGACCCAGGAACGCTCAATGGTGCGCAGCGTGTTGCGAAAAAAACCGTGGGTAAGCGAATTCATCGCCGGGGATAGCCACGCTCGCACATTTCCCGGCTGACCATGCATCTCGGTATATGGGCCGTTTTGCGCCTCAGCGGAAGACAAGTAGGCGGCAACCAAGGCCGCCTTTTCGGGCTGAGCAGAATGCGCAGATACTGCTATCCCGGCCCCGCCCAACTGTGCCCCGGAAGCAAGCCCGTCAAAACTGGGCACGTCGTCGTAGGCCAGTACCCGAGAGCGAAAGCCTTGGCGCGAATAATTCGTGTAGCCGTAGAGCGGCGTCGCGTAGGCATAGTCATCGGAGCTCACCAACATTTCGGAAATCTCAAACGGATTGGATCGCTGACATTCTTCGGGAACCAGGGCGGCAAAACTGAGAAGAAACTCCATCACCTCCTGAGTGACGTCCTCATCCAGAAAGTTTTCGCTGCTACCTAGGGGCGATCCCCATTGCGCGCTCAACGTCGCAAAAGTACTGAAGGCATCCACCGGCTTATGCGGCCACAACACCTTGCCTTTCCTCGCATCAGTCATCACGTCGTCCCAAAAAGGAGGGACCCCGTCGCTAAGGTCGGGACGATAAACAGACACTTGGGTGGCCGCGTCGATGGCCAATGCCCAAATCTTTCCGAGAAAACGATATGACTCATGGGAAGGCCCGGCGCTCTCCCTTGCCAATTTTTCGAGCTGTTCGTGGCTCAGTAGGTCATCCATTGCCAAGAGGGCCCCATCCGCTACGCCGTCAGGCACATGAGGATGGTCGATAACCATCAGGTCGTGGCCCGGGGCGAACTCGCGCACATGCTGGTCACCGAACTCGAGCAAACTTCTTGCCGTCCAATCGACGGTAACCCCGAAACGTTCCTCGAGGAGTGCGTTGCATGCGACCACGGAATCAAACCCCCGCGGGTGATCCCAGGTCATTCCCTTGAGTACCGTCATCTCAGCCATTGCTATCCCCGTAACTTTTTCACACAATACTTGCGGCGCATCCCCTTAAATCATGTATCCTATTGTAAATCTGCTTGGAGTGCATTTGTGTCCGCGCAAAATATAAGGATTGAAGGTTCCCATGAACCAAGAATTGGCAGGCCTCAACGCCGTTGTTACCGGCAGCGCTTCGGGAATCGGTTTGGCCACCGCGAATATGCTCCGTGGATACGGCGTCACCGTCGTTGGTTTGGACATCAGCCGTGGTGAGCTCTCAAGCGACATGGAGTGGTTCCCCTGCGATGTCACCTCCAAGCCCGCCATCGAAGAGGCATTCATGGCGATCGAAGCCCTCACCCCTTCGCTCGACATTGTGGTCAACTGCGCGGGAATAGGGGCCATCGGGTCTATCGAGACGGCTACCGATGAAGAGTGGGCTCGGGTCTATGACACCAACGTCGTGGGCACCGCCCGCATCTCCTCGCGCGCCATGCCGCTGCTGCGCAAAAGTGCCAGCGCCAGCATCGTTAACATATGCTCCATCGCGGCAACGGTCGGGCTTCCCGATCGGGCGGTATATAGCGCAAGCAAAGGGGCAGTGCTTTCTCTTACCCGGGCAATGGCTGCGGACGCCATCCCCGACAACATCCGCGTTAACTGTGTCAATCCGGGTACCGCAGATACTCCCTGGGTTGCTCGCCTTCTCGCGCAAGCAGATGACCCAGAGGCGGAGCGCAAAGCGCTCAATGCCCGCCAGCCGATTGGTCGCCTCGTCTCCGCAGACGAAGTAGCCGCCGCAGTCTGTTTTTTAGCTAATCCCCGGCAGGCATCGACCACCGGAACTTCTCTCGCCGTTGATGGCGGCATGGATGGGCTGAGAACACGGGCACGGATTTAGGTTCCTGGCCCAATCCCGGTAGCACCGCCCTCGAGAGCTAGACTTTCTTTCAACAGTTGAGAGCAGGAGACAAACGAGTGATGGCAGAAGCGCCCAAAGCCCGAATCTCTCGACCCCTCCGAACCGTCTTGTCGGACGAAACCTACAACCGCGTTCGCGAAATGTTGCTCACGCATGAAATAGCTCCCGGCGAGAGAATCAACATTGACGCCCTCGCCCGGGAGTTAGATGTCTCCCAAACGCCGGTGAGAGAAGCATTGGCGAGGTTGGAGTCCGATGACCTAGTCATTAAGGAACCCCTTCGCGGATATCAGGCGACCGCTTTGCTCAGCGCCTCAGAGCTCAAAGATCTTTTTCAGTTTCGCGGAATCATCGAGCCTTGGGCCGCTATGACCGCAGCGCGAGGAATCACAGAGGACGGCAGGGAGCGCCTGGCTGCGGAACTCACCGCGGGAAAGGACGCTCAACACCTCAACACGGAAGACTCGTACAAGGCGATGAGTGAGCATGACGCCAGATTTCACGCGCTGGTGGCCGAGCTTTCCGGGAGTGACTTTGTTCGCGAAGCATACATACGAACGCACTGCCACTTACACCTCTTCAGGCTGTACACGGTTCTCAAAACCAGATTGCGCGAAGACCGAAAAGATGCCGCCGTCATCCGCGAACTCTTCGAGCTCTATTACGAACCAAAATCGGGATTCCTGGCCTTCACTGAGCATCAAGCCATTGCCGACGCAATTTCCGCAGGAGACCAAGATAAGGCTTCAACATTAATGCTCGCGCACATCAACAGTTCTTTGGAACGCTTTGGCCCCACCATGTCGATGATGGAAGAAAATCAGTAGCGAAGCGAGCCCTCGCTGAGCAGGCCTTGCTCCAACAGGTCGCGATAGAACTGCTCGGGGATTAGCTCATCAAATAAGGCTGCGTTTCTGAGCGCCTGGTCGCCATTTCTTGCTCCGAGGCACACCACCGAAACAGCAGGGTGAGTCAAGGGGAACTGAGCGGCAACTTGCGGCAACGAATAGCCGTGCTCCACGCATACGCGAGCAAGCTCACGGGCCTTGGCAAGAATGTCCGCCGGAGCGATGTCGTAGTTGTAGTGCGAGCCATCGGGAGGGTACTCCCGCGCCAGGATCCCGGAGTTAAATACTCCCGCCGCCACGACGGAAATCCCCTTGCTCTGGGCCAGGGGAAGAAGATCCTCGAGAGCAGGCTGCTCCAGGAGTGAAAACCGACCGGCAAGCATCACCACGTCTAGATCTGTTCTCTGGATGAACCGCGTCAGCATCGCAGATTGGTTCATCCCCGCCCCATAGGAGCGAATCACACCTTCGGAGCGAAGTTTTTCCAGAGCCGGGAAAGCCCCTTCCATGGCCTCTGCCTCGTGGTCATCAGGGTCGTGGACAAACACGACATCCACGTAATCGGTCTGGAGCCTCTCCAACGACTCCTCCAGGGAGCGCATCGTCGCATCATAGGAATAGTCGACCTCGCGGTGGAGCTTCCCCGAGACCGCAAATCCTTGGGTGTCCTGGCCACCTGCATAGTTCGGATTGGGCCGGATAAGCCGGCCCACCTTGGTGGAAAGCGTGACCGACGAGCGGTCGAGTCCCGAGAGGAACCTGCCCATACGGTGTTCTGAGAGTCCCAGCCCGTAGTGCGGCGCGGTGTCAAAATATCGGATCCCCGCTTCAGACGAAACCGACAGGGCTTCCTCGGCCTGTTCATCGCTGACCTCGGTGAACAGGTTGCCGATGACAGCGCCACCAAAAGACAGTGAGCTCGTGACAATTCCACCCTGGCCGAGCGCCACAGTAGGGATTGTCATCCTTAGCTGCCCCAGATAATGCCATCAGGGTAGGCATAATCCTGGCGCGTGACTTCGAGAATCTCCTGGCTATTGCCCGGCACGTCTGAGGGCCAGTAGCGCCCATCCTTCACGACCACGGGATCAACATAGTGATCATGCAGATGCTGGACATACTCGATTGCGCGGTCTTCTTTCATCCCGGTCAAGGCGACATAATCGAAGAACGCCACATGCTGGACTGCTTCACAGAGACCCACTCCCCCGGCATGAGGAAACACCGGGACCCCGAATTTGGCGGCAAGCGCAAGGATGGCGATGTTTTCGTTTACGCCGGCGACTCGCGCGCTGTCGATTTGGAGCAGCCCGACAGCTTGGCTCTCGAGCAGCTGACGCGCCACCACACGGTTGGCCATGTGCTCTCCGGTGGATACCCGAACAGGCTCGACCCCGCGAGCAATCTCCCGGTGGCCAGCAACATCGTCGGGACTGGTGGGTTCCTCTATCCAGTCAATTCCGAAAGGAGCCAGGGCCTTAATCCACTCAATTGCCTCGCTGATTTCCCAGCGTTGGTTCGCATCAATAGCAATGGGGTACCCGTCGCCGCAGGCAGCTCGCGCAATGCCCATCCGCCGAATGTCATCCTGGAGGTTCCCGCCAACCTTCAACTTGATGCGGGAAAACCCGTCCGCCTGAGCTTCCTTGCACAATCTCTCAAGCTTTTCATCGTCATAACCGAGCCATCCGGGGCTTGTTGTATAGGCCGGATACCCCTCAGCGCGCAAGGCAGCTATCCGTTCGGGGCGGCCGTCTTCGGCGCGCACAAAGATATCGAGGGCCTCTTCTGGAGTAAGAGCACTCGAAAGGTACCTAAAGTCGATCAGATTGCACAGCTCCTCCGGGGAGAAACTAGCCAGTAGCTCCCACAATGGCATGCTCTCTTCTCTGGCTTTGATGTCCCACAGGGCGTTGATTACAGCGCCAATGGCCATATGCATGACCCCCTTTTCTGGGCCCAGCCACCGCAGTTGGGAATCACCGGTTAGCTCCTTATAGAGAGCGCCCATGTCCGCCAGCAACTCGTCCAAATCTCGGCCCACCACAAAAGGCTTTAGCGCTTCAAGAGCTGCCACCTGCACATCGTTACCGCGGCCTATGGTGAAAACTGATGCGTGGCCCGCCGAGAGGGTTTCGCCATGGTGGCCGAAAGATATATAGGCAGCGGAGTAATCAGGGTCTGGATTCATAGCGTCAGACCCGTCCAGCTCTTTCGAGGTGGGGAACCGGATGTCTTCAGTGTGCCAGTGATTTATTTTTCTCATGGGGTCCAGCTCTCGGGCTCAGGTCTTAGTCGTGGTGGAACACTTCGGGGAGAGTGTGCCACCACTCGTCCTCGAGTATTTCGGAAACGGGACGCTGGAGCGGTTTGCAGACTGCCCACCAGTCCTGAGTGTTGGGATCCTGCCCCATCAACTCCATGTCGCCATCCATATCCTCGCCAACATATTCAAAATAGGAGAAAAGTAGAACCCCATAGCGGTAGATCGAATAGTTCTGGATGTTACATTCAGATATTTTTGCCAAGACGGCGGGCCAGACTGCGGCGTGAAGCTGCTCGTACTCTTCGATACCCTCTGGGTCAAGGTTGATGACCGAAGCTATTCTTTGGACGGATCCCATTTTCTTCTCCTTAATCTATTTACAAAATCCCGTGCCGGGTCCAGACGTCGCGAAGCGTCGCACCGGCAAGTAACTCAGCGAGAACGGTCGATTCTGCGCGGGCTCTCTCCCGGGCAAATTCGATAACTTCCCTCTCGCTGGCGTGGGGAATTACCACAATTCCATCGTCATCGGCCGCAATGAGGTCGCCTGGCTCAATCGCTACGCCGCCGATGTGCACCGTGGTTTGTTGAGATTCAATTTTCATCCGCCCGCGAAAATCTATGGGGCGCCTGCTGGCGGCGAATACCGGGAAACGCAATGCCACAATTTTGTCCGAGTCCCGGACGTTTCCATCCGTGAGCATCCCGGCTGCGTGTCTTCCGTGCGCGGCGGCGCTGAAGAGTTCTCCCCAAAAAGCCGACGCGTTTGATTCAGAAGTGGAGACTACGATGAAATCCCCCGGCTGAGATCCATCGATAAAGTCGATGGCGTCATCGTAGGGGCGCTCAGGATCAATGGTGTCATCGGGCACAAAGAGAGCGGTTCTTGCCCGCCCTGTTGCTCGTGTCAAGGGAACCAGAGGCTGGAGCCGGGAGGCAAGAACTTGGCTTCGAAGCCCTGCCCTATCGAGCGAATCAGAAAGCATGGAAACCGTGATCGAGGAATCTAGGGGGTCCTCGCCCCAGGGGAGAGTGTCTAGCTGGCCGGACATTGCAAAGACTCCTCGCCTCATCTGAACAATCGGGGGGATACTACATCCTATAGGTTATCAAGTTGGGGGTCTATACTCGCATCATGTCGCAGAAGCCACCACGGTATGACCGCGAGTTGCAGAGCATGCTCGACTCGTCCCCAGAAATTGGGCGAGTTCCACTGCAACCAGAGGGCATCACAGAGTTACGCGAACAATTTAGGTCCCCGGGAGCCGAAGCCCTCACCGACGGCCGTGAGGTGGATCTCCAGGAGAGTTCCGTTCTCAGCCGGGACGGAACGAGCCTGCTGGCGACCACCCTCACAAAGAAGGGCAGCACGCGCCCGCGGGCAGCCCTCTTCCATATTCACAGTGGTGGGATGATTGCGGGCGATCGTCTGATTGGCATGGACTTGATGGCTGATTGGGTAGAGGCGGAGAATCTTGTCTGCATGAGTGTGGGCTATCGCCTCGCCCCTGAGTATCCCGACCCGACGCCACTCAACGACTGTTATGACGGGTTTGTTTCCTTTGCCAAGGACGTGAGCGACAAGCATGGTGACATTCCCCTCATTGCCGTTGGGATGAGCGCCGGGGGTGGCCTCGCCGCCGGCCTCGCGCTCATGAGCCGAGACCGGGGTGGGCCTGTGCTCGCCGGCCAATTGTTGATGTGTCCCATGCTTGATGAATCAAACGACACCGCATCAAGCCGCCAGTTCTCCCAACTAGGCCTCTGGGACAGAGAAAGCAACGACACCGGGTGGAACGCCCTGTTGGGAAGTCGGAGGCACACCAGTGAAGTGAGCCCGTATGCATCCCCTTCTTTAGAGAAGAACCTTTCAGGTTTGCCCCCGACATATCTTGACGTCGGAGCACTAGAAGTGTTCCGCAGCGAGGTTGTTGAGTATGCCGAGCGCCTCGCCTCATCCGACGTTACGGTGGAACTCCACCTTTGGGCTGGGGCATTTCACGGATTCGACCTGACATTTCCTAGCGCCCACGTTTCCCAATTAGCCATTTCCTCGCGAAAAATGTGGCTCGATCGAATACTGGAAGGAACCCTCTGATGACAAAGCGTCGTTTTCCCAGGCCCGCTGAGTTGGCACCGTTATTGAAATTCAAAACGCCAACACTGAATTTCAAGAAGCGGCGTCTGGAATCTGCCCTCACGCTCTGGGATTTGCGCACCATCGCCAAGCGTCGAACACCCAAAGCGCCCTTTGATTACTGCGACGGTTCCGCTGAAGCCGAAATATCGTTAGCTCGCGCCCGACAAGCCTTCGAGGATGTCGAATTTCAGCCCTCTATTTTGCGCGATGTATCCCAGGTGTCCACCTCGTGGGATGTATTGGGGTCTCCCGTGGCTTTCCCGGTGGGGATTGCCCCCACAGGCTTCACCCGAATGATGCAGTCCGACGGGGAAGACGCGGGTGCCTCTATGGCAGCAAAGTGGGGGGTGCCCTTCACGCTGTCAACGATGGGAACGCGCTCTATCGAACACGTCCAGCAGGTTGCCCCAGAGGGGCGTAACTGGTTCCAGCTCTACATGTGGAAAGACCGCGAACGCTCAATGGAGTTGGTGGAGCGTGCCGCGCAAGCAGGCGTAGATACTTTGATGGTTACCGTCGATGTGCCGGTGGCTGGCGCGAGGCTTAGAGATAAACGAAATGGCTTTTCTATTCCCCCGGCGTTGACGATGGGGACCGTGCTGAACGCGCTTCCTCGACCGTGGTGGTGGTTTGATTTTCTAACGACCGACCCGCTGGAGTTCGCCTCCCTTTCCTCCTGGCAAGGAACTGTGGGGGAACTGCTAGATCACATGTTTGACCCCACCGTGACCTATGAAGATTTGGCGTGGATAAAAAAGCAGTGGAAAGGCAAACTCGTCGTAAAGGGCGTTCAAGGTCTGGAGGACTCGAAGAAGCTGGCCACCATGGGCGTAGATGGAATTGTTCTCTCCAACCACGGGGGACGCCAGCTAGACCGCGCGCCCATTCCGTTCCACCTTCTGCCTTCCGTGGTCAAAGAGGTTGGCAAAGATGTTGAGGTTCATGTCGACACGGGAATTATGTCCGGTGCCGACATTGTCGCTGCCATAGCGATGGGAGCCCGCTTCACGATGGTCGGTCGCGCCTACTTGTATGGCTTGATGGCCGGTGGCACACAAGGCGTTGATCGGATGTTCCATATTCTGACCGAACAGATGACGCGGACGATGCGCCTTTTGGGTGTTGCCTCCCTGGAGGAGCTCGAGCCCGGCCACGTTACTCAACTGCGAAGGCTCTTGCCAAGGGTCTAAAGCACGGAATCACGCCCGAATATGAGGGGGCCCCACCAGCACCGTGCAATAGCCGGCGGCAGATGAGGCCATTTTCCGATCCAAAGTGGCCAAGGGTGCCTGGTGAGTCAACGCAATCGCGACGTACAACGCGTCGTACAGGGAAAAGTTATGGCGCAATTCCCACACCACCGAGACTACGTCGACAAAAGAAATATGTGTCACCGGTAAACGCACCAAATCCTGGAAGGCTTGCTCGAGACCTTTCCCCAAGGTCTCGTGGCGCTTCAAGGATTGGGCGACCTCCACATACAGCAGTTCCGGGGCCAGCGGCCCAGGCGTTGCCATCATCCCTCTTGCCCACACGGCGGCACGTCCTTCGCCCGCCAATCCCTCGACAACAACTGATGCGTCAAGGACAATGCCAGCACTCACCGCTGCCTCTGGGCACGAATTTCCTCGACGATTTCTTGGGTGGTCGCTCCCAGGCCCCGGGACCCTGGTCCCTCTCTCTCCGGCCAGGACACGATCTCTTGCATCGTCGGACGCGAGGTCACCTCTTTCAGCATCTCGAGCAGCTACTCCTGCAGTGATTGGCCGGCGTCGCTGGCACGCAGGGTGAGAGTCTGGTGAACATCTCCAGGAACAGAGCGAATGAGAATGTTGGGAGCCATGCTGTCATCGTAAGGCCGGTGATTGCGTTGTGCGAGCAACTGCTGTGTGGTGGGTTTCATGCCGCGATGTTAGGCGAGAAAGCCCCCCGCGCGAAGGAAGTATCACCGGAGCATGATTCGGCCATTGCCCCAAGGTTCATTGTGGACCAGCAAGACCACCTCGAGAACTCAGAAGAGTTCTCGAGCAGAGTCGCCACCCTCATCACCAACCCACCAGGCCTCCGCCAGGGTTTCACCCACCCACGGGAACGCTGAGGACAGCGTTTTCTGCCTATCCCCCGCTCCGCCTTCTAAGCTTGGGTGACTACCCAGTGATCAGGACACCATCATGAGCGACCCCGCATCGAAGCATTCCCTTGTACTCGAGCAGCTGTTGCAGGAATTGCCCCACGCACTCGTTTTGGAACCGGAACAACTCCGTGCCCTGATGTCGGATAAATCTGGGCACACCAGCGCGGGACCCCCTTTGTGCGTGGTCGAGGCACTCTCAATCGAGGATGTGGTGAAGGTGGTCACCATTGCCTCCCAGCACCAGATTCCCCTGGTGACGCGAGGCGCCGGGAGTGGCCTTGCCGGGGGCGCCATTGGCGGCCCCGGAGAAATCGTCCTCTCGCTGGCGAAAATGAACGCCATCCTGGAGATTTCTGCGAGTGATCGATGGGCTGTGGTGCAAGCGGGAGTGATCAATCACGACCTGAACGAAGCAGCCAAGGAACAGGGATTGTGGTTCACGCCTGATCCCGCCAGTCGCAAGTGGTCAACGGTGGGGGGCAACATCGCCACAAACGCCGGTGGCTTGTTGTGCGTGAAGTACGGGGTGACCCGAGAGTCGGTACTAGAGCTGACCGTGGTGCTGGCCAGTGGAGAAATCCTGAAGGTCGGCCACAAAAGCGTCAAAGGCGTGACCGGCTATGACCTTGCCGCATTGATGGTGGGCAGTGAGGGCACCCTGGGCATCATTTGCGAAGCCCGGGTGTCGCTCGAACCCCTCGACCCGCACCCCGTGTGGACGATCTCCGGGCGCGCTCCACACATGAGTGTGGCCACCGGCGCCATCGAGCACACGATCGCCCGCGGGCTCAAGCCAGCGATCATGGAGTTGTTGGATGAAGCATCTGTTCGTCACATCTCGAACTTGCTTGCCCAGAAGATTGACCACCCCGGCACCGTGCAGCTCATCGCTCAGGCTGATGGGCCCGGTTCAGAAGAAGAGGCCGAACGCATCGCAGAAAGCTGGCAAGAATGCGGTATCGACGTTGAGGTGGGGCAGGACCGGGAAGACCTGATCGAGTTCCGCCGCTCCATGCACCCGGCGATGGAGGCTCAGGGCACGGTGTTGATTGAGGACGTCGCTGTCCCTCGATCTCAAATCGGTGCCATGTTCGCAGCCATCCGAGAGATTGAAAAAGAGTTTGGAATCGAAATTCCCACGGTGGCCCATGCCGGGGATGGCAACTTACACCCCAACTTTCTTTACACCGGTGACGAGGTGCCAGCAGAAATATGGTCGGCCGCTGACGCCTTATTCCGCCAGGCGGTGGCCCTCGGTGGCACCCTCACCGGGGAACACGGTGTGGGGTTGCTAAAAAGAAAGTGGCTTCTGGAAGAACTGGGCCAAACCCAATGGGAATTACAGCGAAAGATTAAGGAAGTTTTTGACCCACTGGGAATCCTGAATCCTGGGAAAGTTTTTACGCCATAGACCGTCACCATCAGGAGTGATGAAGAGTGTGACTTAGTGGTCCCCCTCGAACCAGTTCTCCAGGCTCAGCCCTGGGACATGACGGAAATGCTTCGTATTGGCGCTCACCAGGGTTGCACCGAGTACCCGGGCGTGCCCGGCAATCATCTGATCAACCGCTCCCGAGGGTTTGCCCAGGGCCTCGAGCTCCCATCGCACGGTGGCAGCTTCCTGCGCCGCTGCAAGGTCAAAGGGAACCACAGCGGCACTGCCTAAAAACTTGCTCAGGGCTTCATGGGACCGAGGCGTCAGCTGACCCTTTTCCAGCCCGAACTGAAGCTCCGCTACCACCAAGGAGCTAATCACCCAGCTGTCTCGATCAAGGGCATCCAGCCGGGAGAAGACGTGGGGGTGCCCCATGATCGCATACGAGCAGATACTGGTGTCCAGAAGGAACATGGTCTGTGCCACGGAACTACCGGTCAAAAGGTGATTTTCGAGGCAGCTCATACCTCACGCTCAACGAGTCAAAACCGGAATCTGGCTCGTAGGGCTTCCCTCGCAGGAATTCAAAGAACCCCTCCGGATGCGCATCCGCATTTTGTGTGAGATAAATCCGACCAGAGCGAGAGTCACGAATAAGGGTGACCTCGAGGGCCGGGTCCATCCAGCCGGCGGGAATTCGCACGGCAACGCTGCCACCTGTGCGAAAAAGTTTGGAGCTGATCATGTCGGCCATTATGTCCCCTGAGGTATGTGTATATACAGTATATATACCCTCCTGTGGAAAACTTTCCTACTCGAAAGAAGATCTGCGACACTCATCGCAGGGTAGGAGCTGGTCTCGAAACATCATGCAGTGCCCCACACGCATTCTCGCGGGGCTTCCGATGAGCACCGCTGTCAACCGGTGACTTTACCTGCCGGGCGGCTTGTCGGCGCTTTCCGCCGTGACCCTCTGTTGAAAAGAAAGTGGCTTCGCGACGAACTCGGCGACACCCGGTGGAAATTACAGCGAAACATCAAGGAAGTTTTTGACCCACAGGGAATCCTGAATCCTGGGAAAGTCTTGACGCCATAGACCGCCACCATCAGGTGGGATGACTGCGGCTAGGGCAAAGGGTTGGGGAAAATTTTCGAAGCCGCGCTAAGGCGCGACTCGGAAACCAACATCCCCACGTGCTTTCCCGCTTTTTCCATCAAAGTCTCTGCATTGGTGATGGAAAGTTCTCGATTTGGCTCCCACAGAGATAAAGGCACGACAGAGTCAACGGTCAGGTGCTCCCCTCGATCGTTGTCAGACAGACTCTCAATTCCACAAACCACGATTGATGGGACACCATGCCCGGCGGCAAGCGCCAGCACCTGCCCCGTGAGTTTCCCATTCACACTTTGGCTATCGAAAGACCCTTCACCCGTTATCACCAGGTCAGCAGATTTAACGTGAGCTTCCAGCCCTACGAGATTAATCATTGTCAGCGCACCAGACTCTTGGCTGGCCCCCAGCGCTGCCATTGCCGCAAAACCGAGACCCCCTCCCGCCCCAGCTCCCGCCGAGGATGCCTTTTCGGGGCCTAGTAGTGAAGCCAATTTCGCTAAGCCTTGTTCTAGCTCCGCAACTGCTGGACCATCCGCACCTTTTTGGGGCCCAAACACCTCAGCCGCACCAGTGGGTCCGAGCAACGGGTTGACCACGTCGCTGAGGAGTCGAAGGGAAGTCCGAGAGACTCTTGGATCAAGGCCGCCCAACTCCACACTGGCCAGGTCTTTCAGTGAGCCACCACCGGGTGCCAACGGCTTGCCCTTGACATCCAGGAAGGAAACTCCCAACTCTTCCAGCATTCCCTTACCGCCGTCAGAGCAAGCCGTGCCGCCAACCGTCAACATGATTTCAGAGGCGTTATGGTCTAACGCGGCGCTGATCATCACCCCCACACCATTACTCGAGGCTCGCAAGGCATCTTCCGCGCTGGAGCCCGGGACGAAAACGCAGGCCTGGGATGATTCGATAACAGCAGTGGTGCCGCTCCAGGCAGAACGCACAGACCGAGGAACGCCGTGCACGTCAGGCGCAAGCCCCTCCCGAGCTTCAAAGCCCTGCAGAACAAGTGAGTCAACTGTTCCCTCGCCACCGTCAGCTAACGGAACAGAAACAACGGTGCAATCGGGCGCTACTGACAAGATCCCTTTCGCCAGCGCCGATGCGCATCGTTGCGATGACAGGGAGGATTTAAAGGAATCCGGCGCAATGACGATCTTCATGGACCGGCGCTCCCCGTTCGCTTCACGACTAAGTCCTAGCCTCGACTAAGCGTGAGCAGATACTGCCCGCCACCGGGCGTCACCTGCGTGGTGAAAGCCAGCCCTGGTGCAAGCCTGCTCACCCGATCGAGCAACCAGAGCGAGGCTTGATCGGCATCCTCCTGGGTGGGGCATCGCGCCATGGCTTCACGACCAGCTTTCTGGCTCAGTCGCTGCACCGATTCAAATATCGGTGCAGGGTCACTGACAAAAAGCTCCTTGGACCAGGCAATCACCGGGGCCTTCTTGCCCCGCATGGTGTTGCAGGCTCGGTGGGCCAGACGCGCTGGCGCGGGAGTTCCTTTTTTCGCCTTGGAATCGGCATAACTATCGGCACTGGGGCCCAGGTCTGAATTCACCGAACCCTCTGGGTCCACCGGTGTATCGCAGAGCCAACAGATCCAGTCATCGCGCTCCCCCAGCTCGCTCAGATCTCTCATGCTTCATTCTCTCGCGTGAGCGCCACCTTCAACACCGATCACACCTCCCCAGCCAGAACCAGCACCCATAGGGACTCGGATTAGGTTTGTCCTATGCGATTTGACAACCAGACAGCCCTGATTACCGGTGCCAGCAGTGGAATCGGTGATGCCTTTGCCAGAGATTTTGCCAGGCGAGGGGCGGACCTGATCATTGTGGCAAGGCGCAAGGATCGCCTCGAAGCTCTCGCCGAAGAGATCCGATCCCACCACGATGTCACGGTCACCGTGATCGCTGCAGATCTTTCCACCCCCAACGCTGCTGCCGCGTTGGCAGAGACGATTGGTGTGAAAGATATCGACATCCTGGTCAATAACGCAGGCTTTGGCCACATCGGCTTAGTCGCCGATGAGGATCCTGCTCTGTTGAGCGAGGAAATCACCCTCAACGTGTTGGCCCTCACCCAGTTGACCAACATCTTTCTTCCACCAATGGTGTCCCGCAATCGGGGCACCATTATCAATGTCGCTTCAACTGCGGCTTTTCAGCCCATCCCCAATATGGCGATCTATGCCGCCACCAAGGCCTATGTCTTGTCGTTCACAGAAGCTCTCTGGGGTGAGCTCCAAGGAACACGGGTGAAAGCTCTGGCGCTGTGCCCAGGAGGCACCGCCACCGAATTCTTTGATGTCGCTGGCGGACGCGTCGCCGGTGGCGCACTCGCCCCGATCGGCGATGTCATCACGAGTACTTTTCGCGCTCTGGGAAAGAAGAAAACACCGCCCAGCGTGGTGGTGGGAAGGCTCAATGCCACGATGACGAACATCCAGCGCTTTGTTCCCCGAAAAACCATTATCCGTGCCACAGCACGCATCTTTACGGGTGGCAACTAGCCCCGCCACCACCCCTCCAGGAGCTCCGGGGGGTTTGGCGTTCACAGGAGCCTCATGGATGTTCGGCTGATCGCCTCTGTGGAGGAGGTGGGACCTGCTTGGCAAGAACCACCTCAGTAAGGTCAACGGTGGCGGGTCCCCGTCTGGTGTCAATCACACAGTGTGTAGGGGTGCGAGAAGAAAGAACACCGAGTGCATCACTAAACCCTCCCTCGATTCGATACCGCACCACCACTCGGGTGCCGATATCCACCAGGGACAAGAAGTCACGTGCAGAGGAATCCACCTCACAAAGCATAATCGGGCAAGATAGGCATACAGCAGAGCCCGCTCAGCACCGACACAGGCTTTGCGCAGAACCCACAGGGAAAGCAACCGGAGGCAGGCACCCCCTGTTCAGCAAAGGGAACCCCTAGTGCTGTGGACACCAGCCACAGCAATCGTGCCCGCAATTCCTGGACTTCAGGGCTTCTGACCCGTAGTTACCTACGAGAGCTGAAACTCACGGTGTTTCCCCCATCCAACATGGGTCAGTAGATTGCTTCGCGGTTGTGCCACCGTCGAACGAAAACGATGATGAACATGATGACCAACGCCGCGATCAGTAGCCACCACCACCAGGTCACA
>OJEA01000008.1_pt1 | contig 61777 bp, 56 predicted proteins | sample 1593051 | NCBI WGS metagenome assembly OJEA01 (sample SAMN05416699, study PRJEB24817) | seawater metagenome | isolation source: Sea water | place: Canada:Atlantic | collected 2013-07 | reverse complement strand
GGTCAACGACGGCGGACCAGTTGGCACCGGCATCATTACTGGTGCGGGTTTGGATCACGTTTTTGGTCCCGTTGGACCAGTACCAGATGGCGGTGAGGGTGTTGTTCGGGGCCGCCACAATTTGTGGCTGGCTGGCGCTTTGGGTGCCGTCTGAGAGGTCAACGACGGCGGACCAGTTGGCACCGGCATCATTACTGGTGCGGGTTTGGATGACAAATTTGGCCCCTACCCTCGCCTGCCAGATGGCGGTGAGGGTGTTGTTCGGGGCCGCCACAATTTGTGGGCTATAGGCGCTTAGGGTGCCGCCGGAGACGTTGACGGCGTCGGACCAGGTGGCACCGGCATCATCACTGGTGCTGGTTTGGATCACCTGTGTGGGCCCGGTGTACCGGGCCCAGATGGCGGTGAGGGTGTTGTTCGGGGCCGCCACAATTTGCGGAGCAGAGGCGATCGTGTAGTCGGAGACGTTGACGGGGGTGGACCACGAGTCCACGGCCCACGCGGGCGTGTTTTGCGCAGCCGTGGGTAAGACGACCATGAGTGCAACCAACACCAGTCCCACCGACGTGCGCTTGAGCGGAGTCAACCCTGCCCGGGATGGCCCCTGGGAATCGGCCACCGTAGCGCCTTTCTGGGCGGCACCGCGAGAAAGCTTGAAGAAAGATGCTGTTTCCATAGTCGCCATTTGTACACGGGGGCTAAATCTCATAATCAAAAAACTTCGTATTGCGAAGTTTTTTGATTATGAGTGGACCGTCGAGGGGTATATTTTTTTGATGCACAAACCCGAGGGCCAAGGAGCTGGCCGTCGCATTCTCATTGTGGAAGATGACTCTGTGACGCGGATGCTGCTCAAAAGCGTGCTCGAGGGTGGAGGGTTCGAGGTTCAAGCGGCCCCCAATGCTGCCCGTGGAAGAGAACAGGTGAGAACTTTTGACCCTGATGGGGCGATAGTCGACATCGATTTAGGTGAAGGATCAAACGGCTACGACTTCGCTTACGCTCTATCCCGGTTGCACCCCCACGTGGGAGTGATGTTCTTGACCAACTTGCCCAGACAGGAATTCTTAGCACACAGCTTCAAAGGTTTCCCCAGAACTCCCGGATTTCTCAATAAACTCGAAATCTCGGATGCGGACAAGCTTCTGGCCAATCTTGAAGACTGCCTGAGACCGACCCCCCAAGTTCGCCCTGCCCCGACGGAAGCGGGGCTCCGGCTTACTCGGATTCAAAAGGAAGTAGTGCAGATGGTGGGGCTGGGGCTTAGTAACGCACAGATTTCTGAACAGAGAGATACCAGTCTGCGGGCGACAGAAATGATGCTAAGGCGTCTGCAAAAAGCTCACCCCAGTCTCTTGCTCGATAGCAAGTACACCAGGGCTAACTCCGCACAAGACTTTATGATTTTGTAATAGTGTCCGAGCCTGGAGATAGTCGATGGGATACCCAGAAAGCCGGGCTTTTCGGCACCACATGGGCGCCCCTAGATTTTTTCCCCTGGCTTTTCATCTTCGTGATTCTGGCGTTCCGGCTAACCACCGGATTTGCCGCTTCAGGCCTAGAACCTGAGGCCGACACATGGACACCCCTGCTTATCAACGCGAGTGTGGTTCCGGTGATCGCGATGGCCCTTGCCCTTATGCGCTGGTGGGTGCAGAAAGTTCCTAGTTTAGCTCTTGCGCGGGTGCTCGCTGTGGTGTTCTACCCAGCCTCTGGAGTGATTGTGCCGTATTGGGTAGTGTGGCTCCGCCCCAGCAGTCGCTTCGCCGACAACGTCCAGGAAATCATCATCGCACTTCAATTTCTTCTGACTGTGCAGTCGGTCCTGGCCGCTGTTCTCAGCATTTTCGTCGTGAAAAGACTGTCGAATCAATGGGCCGAACTGGCCTCGCTCAAGACGATGTCCGCTGAACTTAGCTACCGCAGCGAGCAAACTCAGAAATCCATCGCTGACTTTCAGAGAGAAATCGGCGCCCAAACCAACGCGACTATCCGACCTCTTGCCGAAAAGCTTCTTGGCCAGATAACCCGCATGACTGGGGCAGCATCAGCCCGCGAAGCGCTCGCTTCTGATCTGGAGGTTGCTCTTTCACGCGTCGTGCAACCGTTCATCAAAAGCTTGCGTGCTCGAAGACTGAGTAGCCCACTCGGGCCAGCTCGTGGCGACCAGAGACCCCCCACTCAGCGCGCACTAAGCCTGCGCATGTCGCTCTCCCAATCGCTGCTACCCGGATTTGGTCTCCTGATTGTGCCCGCGTTAGCGCTGCCAGCCTTGGCGTTGTCGAACGCGGTCACCCCAAGCGGTGCTGTCGTCGGCGCGGGCTTGGTACTCCTCATGAGCGCTATCGGCGAGTTGCTTAAGTACGCAGTGGCAAACCGAGATAAAAGCGCCTCACAAGGCAATCCTGCGGGGGCCATAGCCATCATTATGGTGCTCAATGCAGCCGTATACGCGGGTCATCTCTCGCTCCTGCGCTACCTGCTTGCCCCCCTCTACGAAAGTTTATTTGCCGTCGAGTCCGGGGGCCTCCGTGCCGGGCAAGTATTCATCACCGAACTGCTCTCCGGCTCTGTCTTCCCGTGGGCGACCATGGTGGGAGTGTCCCTTCTCGTGTCACTATTTGAGATCTCGCGGGGCGTCCTGGCGGCCGCCCTGGGGCAACAAGAGGTAGTCCGCGTTGGGTTGGCCAGAGAGAAGGCTTTGCTTACTGGGTCGTTGTGGCACATTCGCCACCAAACCACCAACTTTGTTCATGGGGCCGTGCAATCAGCGTTGGTGTCGACTGCACTAAGGCTAAAGTCCCCTCAAAAGGCTGGGCTCCAGAAAGCTCAGCAGGTGATTGCAAACCTTCTTGACGAGCTCGAAGCCCAAGGCAAAAGCTTCACAAATCTGCCCACACTGGAAGAATTTTTGGCCAAGTTGAGCCTGACATGGGATGGCCTGGCCAGCATCGAGGTGACCTTCGCTGATCCCCAGGGCTCCCCAGATGAACTAGAAGCAATTTCCCTATCCTTGCTCAAAGAGATCCTCCGGGAAGGAGTCGGTAACGCTGTGAAACATGGGCGGGCCACCCTCATCGATATCTCAATCGGCGGCCTGGGCAAGGGTCTGGTTAGTATCGTCATTTCTGACAATGGCGCCGAAGCTCCGGAGAGCGAACGGCGCGGGTTCGGAACCGAACTTTTTAATGAAGTGGCGTTGAACTGGTCACGCACCCGTGAATCCAATAGGACACTCTTGCGACTGAGTCTGCCCCAGCCAGAGCGTAGTCGCACTCGCACCTGAGGGGTTGTTTCTTAAGGTGGCGCCCCACCTATCGGGAGGCCGTTGAGATTTTTCACATCCCCATTTATCCCACCGCCGTGTCCATGGTGATGGAGGGAACTGACGCGAAGCCAGCTACCGCGTTCTGGAAAACCACTAACGGAATCGGAGGCCAAGTCTCCACCCGAGCATTACTTGAGGAACCTTGGCCTCCAGCACCAATTTGGCAGAGGCGCGCTAACGAAGCACTACCTCTTCCCAATCATGCGCTTTTGCTGTTCTCTTTGACCCACCGACCCGACTTCCCGAAGAATAGGGAAATGAATCCGACAAAAATTAGCGCTACCAGCCCGAACGTCAATGATCCGGATATTGTTTCGTCCAAAACGGTGCCCGCTGCGCTCCCCCGCGGGATGGTCGCAAAGGCTTGACCGATAACCGAGACGGCAAAAAAGATGAATCCGGTTAGGCGGACCGCGGGCAGAGACTCACCCCGGTAGAGCAAGAAACCAAACATGAATGACACAACCGCAACGGCGGTCAAGATAAATTGCTGGGTTCCCAAGTATTCATATACAGCTTCTACCCCGCCCCCGGAGGAATGACCCAAATCGGCCATAGCCTCAACGGCACCATGATCGGCCTTGGTCAATACCTTCGCTGCAACAGCTGAGATCAGGTGCGCAGTCTGGATGAAAAGGAGGGTTGAGAGAGGCACTATTTGCCACGGTTTGGACGACATATTTGGTATACCCTTTGCTGGCTGATTGGGGGTGGTTCCGTGAGCCAGCCAACCAAGCTCAAATTAATGTAGCGGTGTTGGCGGGGAACAAGCCGTGGCCGCGTGCATCAAAAACCCTTCCTTCTCGGGGCCTGGCTGCAGCGAAGAGCGGAGGGACAACCAGATGAGAGAACTATCGACGAGGAAGGTCATGTCAGTGTCGTTACCGTCACACATCCACCAAAGAACGCCTCCAGCAGGCGTCAGATCCCTATGGGTTCGATTGTTCAACTAGCTGTGCCTTCTCCCAGCGGCGGATATGTAGAGTTCTGTAATGAAAACTAAATATAGGGTTTTTGCTGCTCTGGCATTGTGGGCTGTTGTGGTCTCGCTTTTCATCCCGGGCTCACAACCAAGTCCGGCATACGGGGCCCCTGTTCAAGTCTCTGTATTCAGCTTCCCTGGGCTAACCGAAGAGACCGGCGCATGTGCAGACGAGGTTGACAGCCTCGAAGAAATTATTGCAAAGCTGGGGTACACAGTTGACCGCACCATTACGTCACTTGCCGACGGAGGCACGACACTCCTTGCGAAGCTAAACGCAAGTCAGTTCTTTTTCGTGCCGGACATGGAAAGAGCTTTTACGGTCGCTTCTAGCGACTTCCCAGATACGGCGGTGACAGCCTTCCGCACATGGCTAAATGCGGGTGGAGTTTTCGTGATGACAGGCACGGGCGGCACGAAAGACGTTGATTTCATAAATAGGATGACGGGCTGGAGCCTGGCCTCCGCCGGTGGCGCCTCCGCTCCCCGAGTTGACGCAAATGTAACCGGGACGCCTTTCGATGGAGCTGCAAACGCCGTGACTCTTGGCACGCCGAGTGCAACTGACTCGATCAATGGGTCCGCAGCGCCCGCAGAGGCGAACTTCAAACCTCTGTATGGCACAGAGACTCAAGCAGCTGTCGCAACAATGAACTATGGCTCAGGCAGCATCGTTTACTTGGGTTGGGACTTTTACAACGCTGGCTTCTCAGGGGTGAATGATTACACGTCTGCAGCATGTCCCGCTAATTCCGATGACTGGGTCCAGAAGATTGTCCCCGCAACATTAACGTATGCGAGTAATCTATCGGGTGCGTCTCCGTTGGAGAATATATCTACAAGCGGCGGTGATTTCCCCTACGAATTTTCGCAAAACGGGACGTCGTACTTCTTAGTGGTAGCTTCCGGAGACACCCCTCCGTCTGCTGCTGAAGTGAAAGCTGGCGTGGATTATTCGGGCGGGACTGTTTTAGATTCTGGATCCGCTTCGACAACCGCAGATACAGAGCATACTTTTACTATTTCTGGCTTGACGGAAGCGAGTGGCTACGTCGTCTACACGGTGACCGAACACGGGGCTTCTGTATTTTCGACTGTTGGTGAGAGCAGTTTCTCGACCCAACCAGGCGTGCCAAGTGTGTCTTCGGTCACTGCGGGTAACGGTCAAGTCTCAGTTGCGATAAGTCCGTCTTCGACAGAAACAAATTTTGAATATTCAACAGATGGGGGTTCAACGTGGACCGCTCGATCGTCGGCGTCAGTATCCAGCCCATGGGTAATCACAGGGTTAACCAATGGGATTACGTATTCTCTGCAATTTAGGTCTTCTTATGGTGGCCAGAAGGGTGCAAGCACCTCGGCATCATCGGCCACACCAGTAGCACCCCCGTCTCCACCAGCATCATCGGCCACACCAGTAGCACCCCCGTCTCCGGTTGTAACCCCCCAGGCCGCCATTCCTCCAGCGAAAACACCGGTTTTGCAACCTAGTCCGGTGTTGTTTAAAGGCGCTATTCCTGTCGCGCCGAAGGCTCCCATCGCATATGTGGACGGCAGCCCGGTAGAGGTGACAAAGAATGTTCCCAATTCCAGTCAGCTAAACATAAATGTTGGAAACCTTTCCATCGCGGTGAGAGTTGAGGAGCAACAGGGTCAGATCACGGAAGCTGCAGATGGGGCCACTCAGATTGAGGTGAAGAACGGCGCGTCTGCGTTGCTTTCTGGCAAGGGGATGCGTCCGGGATGGACTGTGCAGGTATTTTTGCCTGGTGACGGCAGCAATGCGAGAGAGCTCGCCCCAATTCCTGTGAACGCCGACGGCTCATTCGACGGCTCCGCCTCGTTTGCAACGCGCTCGAATGAGGTCCCGATGCCGGTTGGAAAGAATGTTCTTCAACTTGTTTCGTTGGACGAGAACGGCGATCAGCTCGTCTTGGAAATAACGGTCAACGTTGCCCAAGGCGCTCCCGCTCCAGAGAAGAACCGTATCGCGGGTGTTATTCCGACTATGACTCCTGGCCAAACGACTGCGACTTCTGGTGGGAAACTCGTTCCGGTCACCATCACACCAGTTTCGGATCGGAAACTAGCCGTGGTTGAGGGCGATGGCTGGACCATGACAGTCAACGTCAACTCCGAACAAGGTGGTGTTGAAACCGCTGAGGGCGGGGCACTATTGAAGTTTGTGCGTAATGAGTCGGCTATGATTTCTGGTTCTGGGTTTATGTTTGGCACTCGGGCGTATGTGTATTTCTTCTCGGATCCGACTCTGCTCGGAACGGTTACCATTGATGAAAATGGTGAGTTCACCGGTGAGGTGAACATTGATCCGAACATGATTCCTGTGGGTCAGCACACGTTGCAGTTGCAGGGTGTGGGTGAAGACGGTTATGTGAAAGCCGCGAACATGGGTGTGCTGGTCGATGACGCGAATGTGGCCGCGACGGCCACGGGTGAGCAGAGTTTGAACCTTATTTGGTGGGTTTTTGCGGCTGCAATCCTTGTCGCTCTGGTGATTTTCTTGCTTGTCGCCCGACGTCGCAACAACACATAAAGTTAGGGAGCGGACAAATTTGATTTCTCTCCTTACCCGGGGCAAGTTTTTCAAAGTCCCTGTGCTTTGGCTTTCCTCGCTCGCCTTTGCTGTTTAGGGCTGTTCTGGCTTGGCCTCCGACGAAGTCGTCGTCGCCCTGAATGAAGATGACTTTGTAGCGGGTGATTCTTCTTCCGAGGAAGAAGGCCTGCGCCAGAGCGGTGTTTTCGCGGATGGACTTGTCTGCCCGCAGTCTCCGGTTCCGCAGCGCGAGCTGACCCTGGTCAATTTTTCAGAGTTTCGTGACGCAGATATCACCCATTGTTTCAACTTCGGGGTTGAGAGCATCAATCCTCTTGAAACAGACGTGATGATGGTGCTTTATCCGGTCGGGCCGCTGATTCAGCCCCCTGGTGAGGTTGCTGATAACGACACAATGTATCGAGGTGCCGGGTTTACTTCTGTCGTCACCGAGAAGCAACGAGATTCAATGGCCCAAGAGCAGCTCTTGCTGCCGGTGTGCGGCCCAAACACGGCGCAGTTTGCGGCGTCACAGGTGGCGCGTTTTGCCCAACTGGGTGGAGGGCAGCAGGTGCAGGCTGCATTCGCCCCGGAGGGCGAATGCGCGAGGAAGCGCCTGGTCATTTTGAGTATCGATCCGGATCGGGCGGGTCCTTCCACCGAGCTCGTCACCACATTTTTCCATGAGGTCTTCCACGCTATTCAAAAATCCGACCCGGACGTGTGTACCTACTCAGGAGACCAGGCAGACTCCTTTTGGATTCACGCGGCTGGGGCAAGCTATTTTGGTTTGGAAACTTCAGCGAGACTGGCTGGGATTGACTCGGAAGTAGTCTGGGACGCTCACATGGGATCTGTCCGGGAGCTTTTATCCCGAGGGGAGATTGATCGGCAGCTGAGTGATCCCGCTATTGCGGAAAAGGGGGCTATCGCTCTTCGCTTACTGGTCACACGTGGCGAGCTACCATTGGCGGACCTTCTTGATGGGTCACTATTTCAAGGATGCGATGATTCTGAGTCTTTTCGAGCCCCCAATATTGAAACAGCCCGAACGCATTGGTTCGACTACACTGAGGTCGACGGATCGTTCAGCTTTTCTGAAGCGGCTCTAGCCCCGTAGAAAAAATCTCTCTTGCCTCAGTAACAGCGAGCGGGGGCGGTCTTTGCTCTAGATCTTCACCCCCACCCCCAGAATCCAAAAATGCTTGCGTGACGGAGGAACCCATGCGCTACCCTGCCAGGCGATTAAAATTTGTTATTTTTTCGGTCATTTTTGCGGTGACGCTGAGCGCATGCGCCACCGCCGGTGTAGCCAGCGGATCTCGGGAAATTATGAAGCAGGAGAGTTATGCGCAGGAATTTGCGGGCTCCAATGGCGATGGCTCTCTCACCATCATTAATTACACCGACTACTCGACGGAGATGATTATGGAGTGGGGGATGTCTGCTAGCGGCCTCATGGCTGACCAAGATGCCAACGTGTTGACCTTCCTGTATCCGGTTGGGATGTTCACCGGCCAAACGTTGGAGTTCGGGGACTTTGCGCTCCACGATGTTGTCATGACCCCTGAAAACCAGGGAGCGCTCTTGGCTGACATTGAACTCTGGCTGCGTGCCGATGACTGCGTGGATGAGAAGTTTTTTGACCCAACGTCGGATCAAGGAGATGAGTTTGCGATGTGGCGAGATTGGGTCGAACAGGGAGCGGATGCCAGCACTATGAGGATCTTGTGTTCAACCACCCGGGTGGTAGCGATGGGCATCACCCCTCAGTTGGTGAGAGAGGGGGAGCTGGAACTGGAGCGTTTCCTGACCCACGAGCTGTATCACGCCTTCCAACAGGACCTCGACATGCAGGGTGACTGCAGAGCGCTATCCGAAGACGAAGCCACCGCGAATACCCCCTGGATGGCTGAAGGTGGCGCGCATTACTTTTCCTCTTTCCTGACAGGGGTCGTCAAGGAAGACGGTCTCCCCAATGAAGGAGAAGTGGGGGAAAACGAACGCATTCGGATGGAAATACTGCGAGACGCCTCGAGAGCGTATAAGGAAACACCCGGTCTCCATGAGAGCGGACCGGACAAAAAGGGTGCCGCGGCGTTGCTCCGTATGGTGGATAAGGGTCTCATCACGCACGAAGAAATCATGGACGGCAGCTTTTTCCATAACTGCGCGAGGGAGCTTCGCTACCCCTCGGGAGGACCAGAGATACAGGAGATCAGAAATACCTGGTATTCCATTTCTTCGAAGGGCAACCGTTACGCCTTCGACGGCTAACGTGGGCCTGCGCAAACCACGCCAAATCTTGACCCTGCCGTAAACCGATAGATCCGGAAGGGCTCACCCCCTCCCCACTCCATCTGTCACCGGACATGTGCTTTTGCTAACGGGGTGCAAAGCTCCAGGGTTTTGCGCCCTTTCTCGCGAAGAAACGCGCAGGTCGTCGCCTTCTGGGGCCCCGGAGGATGTGAGACCTAGGAAACGCTAGGGGGTTGTTGGCTCGTAGAGGCCGTCAGGGCTCACCGTGGGAATCTGGAATTCCGGACTATCAATCAGTTCAAACACCGCGGGGTTTCTCTCTCGCAACAACTCTGGGTTACACAGAGCCCACTCTTGGGAAATTTCGTCACACCGCTGCTCTTGCAAACCCATGTTGCTGGTAATCGCCCAGTAAAAATACTCCGTGGCCTGGCATGAAGAATCACACGTCCAGTCCTCATAGGAGAAATCTCCCGAATCCTGAGCTTCCTCTAAAGCTCGGACTAGTCCGGTGTCGCCGGATTCACCTAGCTCGTCGGGGTAGGCGAGCGAGAATCCCAACTGCGTCACCAGGTGGAGGACCTCTTCAAGAGATGCATCGAAACCATAAGCGGGGTCTGTTTCCTCCTGCATCATGGTGATCAGTTCGAAAGGCCGAGCAGATCTGTATCCGTTTCGATCATCAAAACCCTCGTATTCACGGAATGTCTCGAAGACCGCCGCCACAGCTTTACTCTCACGGAGGGCAAAGACCACTCTCGGATTATCGGCGATACCGTCTTCATTGTTGTCGAGATAGTCAGCCAGAACGCTTCGGACGTGAAGGATGGTGCCCTCGGACACTCCTTGGGTTGCGACGACGGGGATTCCAAAAATTGATGTGAACTTCTCGAAGCCGGCCCCCTGGAGTTCAGAAAAATCTCCTGGCACGTCAACGACGTCTGCGGATTCGGCAAAGATGCTGTCCTCGCTGGGGGCCTCCTGAAGCCCGGCAGAACCTCCTGGCACGTCAACGACGTCCGCGGATTTGACAGGCGCGCGGTCTTCGCTGGGACCCTCGGCAAATTCCCCAGTTTGACACCCGGCTAAGACCATGAGGGCGGCAAGGACAAGTGTGCTGAATTGCAGATGCATGGCGAAAGCCTAGCTTCCATGGTGATCCCATCGATATCGGAACATCAACCCCAATACCCGGGGGTCAGTCATCGAGACAATTGCCAAAGCCTCGATTTGACTCTCTGGTTATCGACCAAACCGACCGCTCGCTCCTGTTTAAGAGGTATGGGAGACCACTGCTGCCACCATAGTGTTTCCGATACTGTTGCGTAATGTCATATCGGCGACCAGTAACTTTGCGGAAGTTTTGGCCGTGGATTGTCGTGGCCGTAACGTTCCTGGCTCTTATCGGTGCAGCGGCATTCCGTTCAACCGTGTCGTTACTCTTTGAGCCCATGGAGAGCGAGTTCGGATGGGACCGCACCGTTGTCTCCATTGCAATCGGCGTGAATTTATTTTTTTACGGCATCACGGCACCCTTCGCTGCTACCTTGATGAATCGATTTTCGATTCGCAGTGTCGCCACTTTTGCCCTCGGTTTGGTGGCCGTTGGGTCTGCTCTGGCAGTTGCTTTTCCAACTCCACTGGGGCTTATCCTTGCCTGGGGAGTATTGGTGGGCTTCGCAACCGGCTGCCTTGCGCTGGTTTTTGCATCGATGGTGGCTGGCCGTTGGTTTCACAAGCATCGGGGACTCATCACAGGAGTATTTTCTGCCGCGTACGCAACAGGGTCCCTGATTTTTCTTCCCCTCTTGAGTTTTGTTCTCACCGAGAGCGGGTGGAGGGTTACTGCATTTACGGTCGCAGGGATCGCGCTTCTACTGATGGTCATCTTTGGCCTGCTTTTTCGCGATAGCCCTTCAGATGTTGGATTGCGCCCATTTGGGTTACCCGCCGAGTCACCGGTCGAAAACTCAAGAGGACCTTTGAGCGTCGGGGCGAATATAACTTTGCTCCTGCAAGTCGCGAAGACTCGACCGTTCCTAATTCTTGCCGGCACATTCTTCATTTGTGGTTGGACCACAAACGGTCTCATTGGATCGCATTTCATACCTGCGACTCACGACCATGGTATGCCGGTCACAACGGCTGCGGGGCTCTTGGCATTAATTGGGGTCTTTGACTTTATTGGAACAATTCTGTCAGGGTGGCTATCCGACAGGTTCAATCCGGTGGTTCTGCTGGCCATTTACTACGGTCTCAGGGGAATTGCGCTCTTCACTGTCCCATTTCTGTTGGGTCCGACCGTCGAGCCACCCATGTTTTTCTTTGTGGTCTTCTACGGCCTGGACTGGATTGCCACTGTGCCGCCGACGATTGAGCTATGTCGCCGATACTTTGGGCTTGAGCAGTCGGGAGTGGTCTTCGGCTGGGTCTTCGCCACGCACATGATTGGGGCCGGGGTCGCCTCGGTCTTCGCCGGACTCATTAGGGACTTCCAGGGCACTTATTTGATTGCATGGGTCACGGCTGCGATTCTGTGTTTGGTCGCGACAGCCTTAGTCTGGACGCTGAGGAAGGACCCCGAGGCCCTCGCGTCAGCTGGTTAGGCCTCTCAGGTTCAGCTAGTTCGCCCCATTCAGAGAGCCCGGGGCCTTGCTGGATGCTTCTGGGGTGACCCAGCTGCAAGTAAAACTTTCCAAACATGTCAGTTCCGCGCTTCATGTTCTACCTCTTATTTTTCGAGCTTCGCAACTAACTAAGCAGCAAGAGGGAGTCCTTTGCTCTTTGGCGGAAATCTAGACGCGAGCTCTATTTAGGCGTAAGGTTTCTCCAACGCAGGAGGCGCAAAATGATCAGCCTTTGGGCAAATTGGTGGCCCAAGTTCATCGTCATCTGGCCTCAGGGCCAGAAGATGTTCACCGGTGGTGGGCCGGTTTTGGTGGGCGCCCATAATGTCCGACTGGACACCTATCGTTATGCCCCTGACGCTGGATCTCCTGGCCGATGAAACTAGCGTTATTGGGGTGGACCCTAACGGTAATTTTGGTTGCTGGTTGTGCCGAGGACTTTCCCGCCGAACAGGCTGAGCCACTACCGAACGCTGTTGTTCCGCTTGAAAACCCTCTTCCCGATGAGGCCTTTTCAGGAAATACGAGTGCTGCGCAACCGCAAATATTCTTTGCCGAAGATATTTCTGCCGCTGCCGGGCAGCAATTCGAAGAGGTTCTAGACCTAGCTGTATCGAGTTGGGGGAATTATGGACCGACTGAAATTTACGTCGTTGGGATCGAGGAGGATGAGGCAGAGGCACTCCATGAACGATTTTGCGAGCGCCGTCGCTACAGTGAGGATCGTTGCGAAGATCTCTACTCGACAAATGAAGGTATGGGGTACTACCAAGAAATTGCTGAGTCAACGGGCGACTTGGCTGGCACCGAAGCCCAATGGGTTGCGCAGTGGGAGCAGGGGTATCACCTCCTCATCTTTTCCCGGCCCCACGGTCTGGAGCAGTTATTGGACTGGCCATTGCATGAAGACCAAGCCACGATTTTTCATGAATACTGGCACGTGGTTCAATCTGCGCACATTTCAAACGCGGAACTGAAGGCGCTAGGGCTTTCGGCGGGAATGGACGAGCGCGACCCGGATTGGGACGAGGATTATGACTGGTCTCTTTACAACGAATTTATTGACGAAACAGCCGCGAGAGAGGGCCCACTGTGGTTTGTCGAAGGCTCCGCAGACTTCATGTCTTATCTGGAGGTTGATCGGCTTGTTGCGGATAACAGACTCCCGTCCAATTCGAGTATCGTCAGCTGGGAAGAGGAAATGAGCTGGAAAATGGGTGAGGGACTGGCTAATGAGCTCAGCCCAGGAGTCCCCCTAGAACAGTCGATGGGATACCACCTGGGGGCCTGGGCTACGGCATACCTTCTGAACCTGACAGACGAAGATGTTCTGCTGGAAGAGTTCTATCCGCAGATGATGGACTACCCGAATTGGGAAGCGAATTTTGAGGTGACTTTTGGCCTCACCTCAGAAGATTTCTACGCTCAGTTTGCCGACTTCTTGAAGCTCCCCTACGCCGAGCAGGAAAAACTTCTCATTTTTTCGGAGAATGAATAGAAGACCACGGCTAGGCGAATTTAGTCACCTCAAATCGTGACGCAACCAGCAAAACGGCCAGCCACGCACACACCGCTAAGGACCAGCGGGTTCGGCAAAACCCTGTGAGTTAACGGGTGTGAAAAGAACTACGGATCAGTTGGTTCGGGTCCGCATCCGCCCAGACACGCTGGTTGTTCTTTCGAGTCCCGGCGAGAGCAATTTTTGTGCCTCTGACAGGGTTCCTCGGCGGCTCAAAGTCAATAGTCATCTCGGTTCCCGAGTTGTTGCTCTTTTAGCAAGGTCGCGTAGAGACCTTTTTTACGGAGAAGCTCCCGGTGGGACCCCGCCTCCACAATCCGACCGCCGGCCATCACTATTATCCGGTCTGCATTGACCACAGTGGAGAGCCTATGGGCGATCGCAATGGTGGTGCGATTAGCGGAGGCAGAATCCAATGCAGCCTGAACGAGTCGCTCCGACTGAGTATCTAGAGAACTAGTTGCTTCATCCAGAATCAACACCTCCGGGTCCTTGAGGAAGACGCGTGCGATGCCAATGCGTTGTTTCTCCCCGCCGCTGAGGCGATAGCCTCGCTCGCCCACAACGGTGTCGTAACCCTCGGGAAAGGACATAATCGCGGTGTGTATGTTCGCAGCGCGCGCGGCATCTTGAATCTCAGAGGCGCTTGCGCCTTCTTTTCCGTAGGCGATATTCTCAGCGATTGTGTCATTGAACAGAAATATTTCTTGACTTAGTATTCCAATGTGGCTCATCAAATCATCGAGATCCAGATGGTTCACGTTGATTCCCGCAAAGCGGACTTCCCCTCGTGAAACATCAAAAAAGCGAGGGATGAGAGAAGTCAAAGTAGTTTTCCCGGCACCTGAGGGTCCCACGAGGGCGACATACTCTCCCGGGTTAATGGCGAAGTGCACGTCCCGCAAACCCGCAGACTCATAATCCCCAGACTCGTCGTACCTAAATGAAACGTGATCAAACTCAACGAGTCCCAGCTTTGAGGAGTCAATGGGTTTCGGGTTTTCCGGGCTAGTTATTGCTGGGGTCAGATCCAGGTACTCGAAGATTCGGGCAAACAAAGCCCGCGAGGTCTGGATCTCCAGGCCAATTTGTAGGAGATTCATCATCGGAAATAAAAGGCGGGTCTGCGCGGTAGTGAACGCCACAACCGTCCCAACAGTGAGAGAGGTTTCGCCGAGAATCAGAACGCCCGCGACAAAGTAGATTACTGCGGGTATCGCTGACATGAACAGCTGTACGAGGGCAAAGAAAGCTTGCCCGGACATCGAGAGCCTGACCTGGAGATTAACTTGGTTCAAGTTTTCTCTTCTATAGCGATCCACCTCGCTACTTTGGCGACCAAAACTCTTGGATAGCAGGATCCCACTGATGCCGAGGGCTTCCTGGGTCATCGCAGACATTTCGCTCAGTGACGTTTGAGTTCCAGCGGCGATACGAGCCCTAACCCGACCGATGCGTTTTTGCAAAATAACCATAAATGGAAGCAAGATGACAGCAACCAGAGTGAGTTCCCAACTCAGAATCAGCATTGCAATCAATGATGCGCCAACGGTCACCGTGCTGCCCAGCATGTTGGCAATCACTTCCTTGAGTACCGTCGCGACACCACCCACATCGTTCTGCAGGCGAGACTGGATAGCTCCGGTCTTTGTCGCCGTGAAAAACCCCAGGTGCATGGATTGCAAGTGTTCAAACATCGTTACCCTCAAACTGCCCATGACTCGGTTACCAATTTGGGCTGTTAGGTAGTGTTGCCAAACACTCAACGCACCGATCGCAAACCAAATCCCGACCATGATGGCGACCAATGTTCCCAGCAGATCAAGATTCGGCCCACCGGCTTCTGGAAAAAGCCCCAGGTTGAAGGCATCTTGAATCAGAAGTGGTGGAACGACCGACAACCCAGCTCCAACGATTACCAGGAAAATGGTGACAGTGAGTGGCTTCTGATGCGGTGCGAAAAGCCGCAGAATCCGAGAGAGAAGTCCAGGAATTAGGGGAGCATTCGCGATTGCTTCTCGCTTGCTCTCCTCGGTTGATGCGTAGCGACCCAGAGGTCCATGCGCTCGGGTTTGACTCATAGTGAACTCTCCTCGTTGTCAAAGACTCGTCTGCGAGCTGCGGCGGCTGTGTCCCTGGGGGTCAATAGTGTCCAGCGAACGTCGAATAAGTCGAGTGATTGGCAACAATGGGACAGTCGGACCTTTGCACTCGCTCATTGTTGCGTGTTGGTTTTCATTATGCAAAATGACTTTGCTACTTCAGGGGCTTGCTTGAGGTGGCGAACCAGCAAACGAATACGCGATTTATTCCGTTCGGAGCTTTGTGAGAGACATCCTCGCTCGGTGCTAGTCTCGGGACGACTGCACTGTCTCCAGATTCCACATGTTTAAGCTAGAACAGAGATCCCATTGAAATCAGCCGCTCGTTTGTCGGCATCTCTCCTCGGCTTACTCCTTTTTTCCGGTTGTGCGGTGCAGGAAGGGTCAGATTCCTTCGTCCTGACCCAAGATGCCCCGATTTTGTCCTCACAGACGGCAGAACTCGATTCGGGGGTCGCCGCTTTTAAGCCAAGCGATGTTGGAGCAATTGTCTTTTTTAACGGTGCTCTTCGTAATGAGGACGGAGTGATGGTTGGAGAAATCATGGGCGTGTTAACTTCCATGGAAATCGCGCAAGACGCGCTACCCGAGTACGACCGGATGCGTGAGCTTATTTTCAATCTAGAGGGCGGACAGATTTTTGCATTGGGTGCATCCTCGTATAGGGGAATCGATGAGATACCGGATTTTCCCGGCGTGAACACTCCAGTTGAGGCGGCAGTGGTCGGTGGAACAGGGAAGTATATCGGGGCTCTGGGAACCGTGACCACGACCCTGCTTGACGATAAGACTTACACACACGAATTCATTCTTCTCGGCTGAGTTGTCCCTCATGGCTGTTGCATTTTGGTCCATACATGAAAGGTTCGCCATGACGCATTCGACGTTAGCCCTTCGATTAGTTGGAGCGTGCGTCTTGGGTGCCATTTTCCTCGCAAGTTGTGTGGGCCCTCAGAGTGATTCCTATTCCGACCCGTCCGAAGCTGCCGGGAGCATCGCAGACGCAGACGCAGACGGACATGGCGATAGGCCTTCTGATGTGGAGCTGACCGACGACACCCCGCTGTGCATTGCGGATGATGGCGTCTGCGCCACATGGCTCCCTGATGCCCGACAAGAGTGCGTGGTTAACTTCCCCTTGAAGATTGAGTCCGCATCGGACCAGCAGGCCGTGTGGGAAAACGAAGACTGCGTCTTCGACTTGGCCTTTGAGCCATTCCAAGGAATCACCCCCACGAGATTCATTGGCCCACTCGACTCATCGGTCGTAGCGCAGTTCGAGCGCCTCCAGAAAGCCGGCTACGACAAGACCATCGATGAAGCGGCGGTGTGGATAGTGGCGGCCGATGTGCCCGAGTTCATCATTATCGCCAGTAAAGAAGCAAGACTTGCTGCTGAGGAATATCTTGGTGCCTACGGGCCGCTGACGTCGTACATCATCGGAAACGATCTATCCGCCGCGGAAACTGTCATCGAAGAATTTTGCAACAGGGCTTGGGAAGACAGCATGATCAAATACTGCATCGAGGAGGATCAGGGTCCGGGTATGCGAGAAATGGCGACGATTTTCCCTGGTGGCAATGCTTTTCAACAGTCTTCCTGGAGGAGCACAAGACCCAGCCAGCACTTTGTGGATAACCCCTGTGCCAACGAACAGAATGAGTTCTGTGCCATCGCCTTCCCGGAGGAGCTTGTCCAGGGCCAAACGGTCGTTGCGCACGAATATTTTCACGTGTACCAGTCGGCGCATCAGCTTTACAAGTCGGATAACCCCGAAGATATTCCCCCTCACCCGATGCCTCGATGGTTTGAGGAAGGCACAGCATCTTATTTCCAGATGATCATCGATGAAGAGGAGGGCTGGTCTCGGGATATCGGCATGAGTGGTCGCGAAGCTCCCCGAATACGGATGCTCGAAGAGAATTTGGACTGGATTTCTCGTGACAAGAAAACCTGGCCCTCCCTTCGACTCATGGACATAGAGACCGAGGTCAGCACGCGGCGAGTGGTTCAGTACTGCGGCGAACTGTGTGTCGGTTTCCTCCAATTTGGAATGGGATACGTCGCGACGGCCTTACTGGCCGACCTTACCTCGGATGAGCGTTTGCTCTTTGATTTCTACGACCTCAACAAAACTGATGGTTTTTACCCTGCCTTCGAGGAAACTTTCGGAATGACTATGGATGAGTTCTATGCAGAGCTTGACCTCTTTCTTGCCCAACCGCTTGACCAGCAGATGGAGGCCCTGGCGCGTGAGTAACAATCGGTAAGGAGCACGGTGTGAAGCACGGCGCTATGGCCACCCTCTACTCTCTCCAACACATTGGCTACTCGATTCCCCTCGGGGGGCAATAGTCGCGCCGGCTGGGACGGTGGAGACCGCTTTGGCTTTACTCGGAATCCCGAACACCGCTAGGCATCAGCCGTTTTCTCCCGCGGGGGTCGGGGGTGAGCGAATACTGTTTTCACTCCTTCGTGCACAGCATTACTAAAAAGTCTTCCTTGACGTCTGAGAAGGCCCTCGCCACACTCAGGCTGGACCCCAACACTTCTTGGGTGATTGATTCTCGGGTGAACTTGTGTGAAGTTTCGACCAATACTCGGTCACCAACCCCGAACGACAGCGTGGTATCCAGTGAGGGAATTGTCATCACTGTTGGCTGGTTTGCAACGAGGGACATTTCTACTCTTGACTCTTCGTCTACCCAGCTGGCGTGGTAGTCGAAATGCTCGTCGAACACCGTGGCTCCCCAACGCTTGCGGGCAACGTTCACAATGTTTCTGATGAATTTCTCGGTGACTCCGGAGCGGTCGTAGTAGGCAGCAATGAGTCGGTCGCGGGATTTAATGAGGTCAACGCCGAGAAGGAAAAAGTCTCCCGGCTCGATGGCTGCGCAGACCCGGGCGAGAAACTCTGCTCTCTCTAATCGGTCGAGATTTCCGAGGGTGCCACCGAGAAACAACACGAGTCGAGCAGGCTCCCCTTGCGTGAAGGGCATTCTGTCCGCAAAGTCGGCCTGGATGGGTCGCACCGTGACATGCGGCAGTGTCTTGGCCATGGAGGATTCAATGTGTTCGAGATAGGTCGTGCTGATATCCACGGGGATAAATTCGTGTCCTGAATCACGCATGCCAAGTTCGCGAAGCAGAATGCTGCTCTTTTCCGGGGATCCGGCCCCCAGCTCGATGACTGTCTTCGCCTGTGTCACATCCGCGATAGCCGCGGCGTGCTCAGTGAGAATTCCGCGCTCCGTCCGGGTGGGGTAGTACTCCGGGAGCCGAGTGATGTGCTCATACAGCTCAGATCCTCGTTGGTCGTAGAGCCATTTTGGTGGGATTTGCGGGGGTGTGCGTGATAGCCACGACCTGAGCTGGTCACCCTCTGAGAAACTCAGTGGCTCAGCGGGCAAGACGAATTCCGGAATAGAGCCATCTGCTTTCGGGAGAGAAGAAATTGCGATAGGTGAGGCGTGTGTGACCAACTGGCGTGATGCAGCTTCCGCCACGGAGCACCATTTGGCCCGACATGAATTTGCCGTTGTACTCCCCAAGCGAGCCGTCCGCAGGGATGAAACCGGGGTAAGGCAGGTAGGCAGATTGGGTCCACTGCCATAACGTGTCAAATGTCTGAACCAGAGCCCCAGTCTTCCTTGAAGCCTTGGGAGTGAGTCCGGTGATTCCAAAAGGGTGTTCTGAGGGCAACCCTTCGGGTGGCGGTGTGTGGGTGGCGACAGCATGTTCCCACTCCGCTTCAGTAGGCAGCCTGGCCCCTTTCCACCGGGCAAAGGCATCTGCTTCGAAGTAGCTGACATGACTAACGGGGTTACCCGGATCCACCGACAGATTCCCGTGGTGTGTGTAGTGGTGCCAGCCACCTTCATGATGTGTCCAGTACAGCGGCGCACGCCATTGCTGGTCGTTCACCGCTTTCCAGCCCGCCGAGAGCCAAAGCTCGTGGCGGTCATACCCGCCATCGTTCATGAACTCTAGCCAGTCACCATTGGTCACAAGGTGGCTAGCAATTTCGAAATCATTCAAGAACACCTGATGAGAGGGCTTCTCGTTATCAAACCCAAATTCTTCCCGATGGGGGTCCTGGCCGATTTTGACCACCCCGCCACTCACGGGTACCCAGGATCCGAGCGAGCGAGGCGGGGTTTTCTCCGCAGGCGGCTCGGGGTAAATCGAGGGATTCAGGGGGTTTAGTGAGAGAGCGTGCTTTATGTCCATTAAGAGCAGTTCAAGGTGCTGCTGCTCGTGTTCAAGACCAATTTCAACTAGCTCGTGGGGCGCATCAGGTTCGGCGGCAATTAGTTCCAGGACTTTGGCATCGATCACCTCTCGATACCGAGTGATGGCTGCAGCATCGGGGCGAGTGATCAGGCCGCGGTGAGAGCGCGGGTGCATAGCCCCCACCGATTCGTAGTAGCTATTGAAGAGCACGTCGTAGCCAGCAAACTCGTCGCCAACACGCCGCTTTCCACCTCCGACCACGAAAGTGTCAAAAAACCAGGTGGTGTGAGCTCGGTGCCATTTTGTCGGGCTGGCATCGGGCATCGACTGGATCGTCTGGTCGGCCTCACCGAGCGCCGAAGCTGCTCTCTCGGTGCGAGCTCTTACCGCTCGAAAACGCTCAGCCAAGGGGGTGATGTCTGGGGTCACGATGTTTTGTCCTGAACCTCTGTAGCGGAATTAAACACCAGGCTACCCGGCATGTGGAGCGAGGCACCTGGGAGACTCCTTGGAGCCGCATCGCACCCGGTTGTCAATAGGAAATCACTTCCCCGCCTGGCAACAAAGCCCAAACCTCGGGGTACCTAAGAACGCGAGTGGCTAGGACCTTGGAAAAACCCGTCACTGTGAGCAGATGTGCGGAGGTCACTGCGACACGGTCAAGCCTCAAGAGAAGTGTGCTTCAGACACACTGCGCCCCCAGAGAGGCTCCTTGGCTCATCTCGAGATTCCTTTCTCCGCTAGGGCGAGTGCGATCGCGCGGCACAACTAAGGTGTATCTCAGACGGGGGAAAATCACCATGCCAGACACAGCAAAAATAGTATTGAGAGCAGAAAGAATTCGGCGCTTCAGCAAGAAGTCTGAATTTTCTCTCATGGTCCTCGGATTCCTGTATTTAGCGGTTTACTCCGTGCAAGTGCTGGTTCAGCCCCCGGGAGAGATTATGGGGGTATTGAACCTCACGAACACCGCAATCTACAGTATTTTTTTGCTCGATCTTCTCTTACGATTCACTGTTGAAATTCCTCAATTTCGCAAATTGTCTGGCTGGGTCACTTTTTTTAAGCACAATTGGTTGAGTATTCTCGCAGCGCTCGGTCCCCATTTCCGCGGTCTCCGGGTTCTTCAGGTCCTGATTGTGCTTCGTGGCGTTGCCCCCTACATGGTGAATCGCTCCCAACGGGTCGGCCTCATTATCGGCGTGACACTTCCACTGGTGCTTTACACGGCAGCGCTCTCTGCCCTTGAGGCAGAGCGCGGAGTCGAAGGAAGCAACATCAACACCTTTGGAGATGCGGTGTGGTGGAGTGTAGTGAGCGTCACTACCGTCGGTTACGGCGATTCTTATCCGGTCACGACAGACGGACGCGTAGTAGCCGGTTTGTTGATGTTTTTGGGAATCGCGCTGTTTTCTTCTCTCACTGCTCTTATTGCGGCGTGGGTTGTTGAGGGGCACAACGAATCCAAAGATTCCCCAAAGTAGTCACGATAAGCAGCATCAGGGCCCCGCAGGAAGCGCGGGCCATGCCACATCTTTAGTGGTTCGCGCCCGTCCTTGTGAGATCGCCGACTACGTATTCTAAAAGTGAGCGCCCAAAATCTGATCCCGTAGCGATGTCGTCTTGATGAATATCGATGTTGTGCAACGACTGAAGTCGCATCACATCTCCACCCATGTGTCGGTTAGGAAAAACACCAGCAAACCCAAACGGTAACTCCGTATCCATCGCCTCGAGAGCTATTTCGGTTCGTGGGTCTTCGAGGGAGAAGTCAATGTACACCGCGTCTCGGTGGTCCTGGAAAACTAGCCGGTCTCGTGTCGTGGCTAGTACCTCGGCCAGGTCCTCGCCTGATTCGAGCACCGACACCGTAGCGAGATTGTGGTCGGCTATTTCATGCACCACGATGCGTGATGAACGTGCTACGTGGGCGGTGGAGGGTAGAGCTTGGATAATTCCGTGGATGCCAGTGGCGTCAACTATTGCGGAGATAACCTCGCGATGGCGAGCCGGCGCGTATAGAGGCCGGTCGGGGCCGTCATTAGTTTTTAGATAAAAGAGCGCTACCGATTCACGGTGAGCAGTTCGGCTGGCTGCCGCACTGTTGCTAACGCTCTTGGGAATCCATCCGAGCAGAAAACCAGACTCAACCGCGCCCAAGTCAATATTGGCTTTTTGGCTATAGGGATGTGCCGCGGTGGCTTCACTGAAAATCCCGAGAAAATCAGCTGATTGGGCCCAATCAGCTCCGTATTTTTTCATCCGAGTGAAGAGGTGCTGGCCCCGGGCCCTCTCGGTCACGACAGCAACACCTGCGTGAAGTACCGGCGTTCTCTGCTCTCCCATCATCAACGCCATATGGCCCAGGGGGGTCCCATCTGTGAGGCGCGCAATGATGCTCTTCGTCTCTCCTGCCACTATTCGGCGGGCAATTTCGTCTTCTTCGTATACCCACGGCGAATCGTAGGAGTCGCCGTAGACCTCTTTTACGAGGTGAACCAACAGGTGGGAGTCTTCTGGATCTAGAAACAGAATTTCTACCCCCTGTTGGCCTTCCACCTGTGCCTGGATGTCATGTACGTTTCGGGAGGCCACGTCCCGATGATACGCGTCTCTCACAGGGCCACACGCCGCAAAAAATCATCGCACCCACAATTCGGGCCAGCTAGTGGCAGACCCTGAGCATCCCCAGCGCTGTGGGCAATCAAATGTCAAAAATTGTTAAGTGGACAAAGCGTTACCAATCTGGAGGTTGGGGGTTGAATGTCTCTGGGCGTGCAATTCACAGTGAGCGGCGACTTACCTGAAACGCCCTCTTCAAGCCAGCTTATTTTCTCTCATAAGCCTCAGCTGCGTTCCTATTGCGCGGCGATTAGACTAACCAAATGCCAGGTCCCCTTGCAAGCGTGTCCGCGACGGATTACCACACGGCTGGCGAGCCTTTCCGCATCGTGAGCAAAAATTTGCCCTCTTTACTGGGGCGCACCGTTCTTGATAAGCGAGCCCATGCGTTGGCCAACGAAAAACTCGAGGCAATACGGAAACTTTTGGTAAATGAACCGCGTGGACACGCGGATATGTACGGTGGCTTCATTGTCGAGCCAAACGATGAGGGTGCCCATTTTGGGGTGCTGTTCTGGCATGGTGACGGATATTCCACGGCATGCGGGCATGGGACCATTGCCCTCGGCGCATGGGCTATTGATGCAGGGATTGTCCCAGCAAATCCTGACGGGGACACCACGGTCACGATCGACGTTCCCTCGGGCAGGGTGCACGCCCTGGTGAAGCAGAAAGAGGGGATAATCCGGGAGATTTCCTTTAAAAACGTGTTTTCGCATGTGGTTGCGACAGAAGTGCCGATCACTTTAGATTCCGGGAGGGAGATAACGGTTGACATTGCTTATGGTGGAGCCAATTACGCCAGTGTCGCGGCCGCGACCATAGGAACTTCGCTTGATCCGAAAAACCTGGACGAGCTGATCCGCGCGGGCAGGGAAATCAAGCAGAAACTCCAACTAGCGCCGGAGTCTCACTCGCATGCTGACGAGAGACTCAATGGAATTTACGGCACCATCATCTACGAAGAGGTTGCGGCTTCTGCCACGGAAATTCACCAGAAGAATGTCACCATTTATGCCGATGGGAGAGTAGACCGATCACCTTGTGGCTCGGGCACCGCGGCGCGAATCGCGCAGCTGGAAAGTATGGGGTCCCTCAAAATGGGAATGGCACTAACTCACGACTCAATCGTGGGAACCAGGTTTCGGGGTTATATTGAATCGCTTCACACCGAAGCCAGCCAGCGTGGGGTTTTCCCCGTAATTTCGGGCCTCGCTTCGAAAACGTCAGATTCAGTATTTCAACTATTCCCTGACGATGAACTTCCTGAAGGGTTCTCGCTCCGTTGAGTGCCATTCGTTGGGTTACGGAAACTGAACTCCTCGATGCTTTTGGTTACGCACGGGGAATCGATGCAATCAACCAAACCCTGTCGCGAGGGTTTGATCCAGCCCAGGATAAGAAGAGAATGATTTTGGACTTTTCCTCCGGCCAAGGGCTGGTCATGCCCAGTGAAGAAGGAAAATTTGCAGGCCTGAAATTTGTCACCGTCACTCCCGGAAATCGAGACCGGAATTTGCCCCGAATTCAGGGAATTTACACCTTGTTGGATTCAGCAACGCTGACCCCTCTTGCGCAATGTGACGGAGCAGCCCTCACCCTCCTTCGTACATCCTGCGTAACGACCGCAACGCTGAGCAAAATTGGGACCAAGAATTTACCGCGGGTTTTTGTTTTTGGGTCTGGCCCCCAGGCTTTGGCCCATATCCTCGCTCTGTCAGAAATAAGTACTCCTCGTGAAGTGTTCGTTCGTGCCCGGAACGTGGGGGGCGTAGGGCTTTTTCTGGAAGAACTGACATCGCGAGGCTTCTCAGCGCGCGCAGGCTCGGACAAAGATTTGGCAACATCTGACATTGTCATCCTGGCAACAACCGCTCGTCAGCCACTACTCTCACCGTCGCAACTCAAGAAAGACGCAGTTGTCGCGGCAGTGGGTTCACACGAATCAGACGCACGAGAACTACCCGGTGAACTTTTCGCCGACAGCCAGGTCTTCGTGGAGGATATCGATGTGGCCCTGCGTGAAGCAGGGGACGTAATTATGGCAATGGACGAGGGCTACATCACGCGTGAGGGTATCGTTGAAATGAAAGCCCTCTTTAGTGGTGGAGTGCACCCTACTCTCCACTCACGGCGGGTCTATAAATCTGTGGGCATGCCATGGCAGGACTTGTCAGTGTTCGGCGCAGCATACGAATTTTTGTCCTGAGTGGCGCAGTCCAAACCGCCTGCGGGTTGAGCTGGGCACCCTTTAGCGGTAACGACCCAGACAAGGCGCAAATCATGACGCAATGCCCTGTTTACAGGAGCAGGAAGCCGATGCGCCATGCATCGAGATTGGCTCTCGGAAGAATAGCTTTCACCCCGACAATCACGCCAGTCACCGGGGCAGTATCGTCTGCAAAGTCGGGCGGTTCGGGAGCGGCATACTGACTGGCTCCCATCACAAAAATTTGACCATCGTCGAGATTGAACACCAGTTTTCAGAGCCGGTCTTCTTCGTCCACACCGTCGAGTGTGAAATCCAGCGTGGTCACCTGCACGAAAAGTTCGCCGACGATGTTTCCCTCTGCGTTGCGAATCTTGGCAGCAAAAAATGGAACGGGACCATTGGTGTTGGGTTTGAAATCGGGGTCAGGGTCGGTCGCGAGATCTGGACCATCTTGGGGAAAAGTAAAGGAAGCGATTGAAGTGCCGCTCACACACCCAGCCACCAGCAACACCGCGATAGCGGCTATGGCCACCACAGTTGAAACCCGTCGTGACACTCACCGCACCAATTTTTTGCCCGTGTACTTCATCAGTTGGGGCCTTTCAATTCTGCGGTCACGGTGACGGGCACCACGAACCCTCAGGAGAAATCTTTAGTCCGTGCGGGCGCAGGCCGCGAAGTCCGCAACCTTTGCCCTTCCTTTGGCAGCGCACCATGTTCTTCTCCAGGCTTTGGGTCCCTTTTTGTTCGTCTCAGACGCGCGAACCTGGGGAAAATAGCCCGCTTCACCGCAGTGCTCCGCTTTTATCCCCCGGTGCTGATTTGGCACGTGACTGTTCGCGGCACGACGAAATCAAGAGTGGGGAAAGTCAGGAATCAGAGGCTTCGAGCGCAGAGAAAAGAGGCACAACGAGTACTCCGAGTGAATCACGCCAGCTCTACAAGGACTCGTTGACGGCGCAACTTGCGGCCAACAGAGCAGAGCGTTCATCATTTTCAATTTCCTCATTAATGGCCATGGACCAGCCCATTGTGTCCGCTACGACGGGAACGGCAAGCGGGCCGGTAAGGCCACCCATCTCACCCGCCAAAACTATCTGGGCCGGAATTACTACTTGGTGCCCGTGTGCGAGAAATTCCACTACGTCGACCACGGCGTGGGCAGTTGCAAGCTCAGTGGTGCGGCCCGCTGTGAAGTGGGTAAAGAAGGGCTTAACCGCTGCGCGGATGTCCGGGGGGTGACCTTCAATGAACTCGTAGGCACCGGCGACGTCTTCGGCATAAACCAATTTCAGCATTTCACTTCTGGCCGCCCGTATTTCCTCGGGCAGTTGCGCCAATTTGCGTCCCTCGCGCGCAACTCCAACAACGTCAGCCAGCATCTGATCACTCACGCCGCGAGCGCTGATGCGACTCCAAATGGGGACCAAGTGGTCACCGTGCTGTCCCCACATCTGGGCAGATACTGCTGGCCGGCGCAGGCCGAGGTCGCGCGCTAGTTCACGTCTGAACCTGAGCGAGTCTGACCACGCGGCTGCCCCTATGACCCGTTGGCGCGGTAGCCATTGAGTGAAAGCTTGCACCGCCAATTCGATGGGGTTTGATTGCACAACCACAGTGACCGGGTTCGGCATTTGCCCGACAGCTGATGCTGCGGCTTCAAATATTTTTCGGTTGGTTTCAGCAAGTGCCGCACGATCTTTAGTTTCCCTTGTCACGGTCGCGCCGGCCATCATCACCACTAAATCGGCACCGGAGGTGGCTACGTCGGTCCCAATTACGACTTTTGGCGCTTTATCAGCGAAGGCATCCTGAAGGTCCGCACGCAACCCCCAGAGCTCGGATTGGTGGGGCCCACCTTCGTGACCTATGAGGTGAAGCGTTGCGGTCTCGGGGAGCAGCGCCCGCTCCAGCAGCTGCGCAGCCACTTGTCGGCCACAACTGCCAGTAGCCCCCAAGATTGCGATGTTCACTGCCCAACCCTACAAGGAAAGCGCGGTGACACATCCGGAGGCTGTGCATCCAAAAAGTCGGTGAGACCTGAAGTATGTTCGGGAAGGGGGCTTCTGCGCTTCCTCCATTTCTCTTCGGAGAACCCCTCGATATCCGCCGTCACGCTGCTGCTCCGGCCCCGGTCGCCCTTTAGGGCACCGACTGTTTCTCTGCCTGCGGGGCAAAGCAGCCTGGGATTACCACTTTCGTTCTCTCGGAAAAACGCCGAATCACATGAGGGCGTGCGGCTTTGGCTTTGTTACAAAAGAATCAGGGAAAACCCAACATTCAGGCCGATAACCACAAAGACGCTTATTCCCATCATCAGAGACCAGGGCTGAGACTGAAACCATTCGCTGAACGGAGTCCCTTTCACTTCCTCGGGGATGCTCTTGGAGATAAATTTGAGGCGGGTTACCGTCGCGGTGAGGACCGATAACACAAAAATTGAGATTGACACAGATGCAATCAGTATCCCGAGACCAGCGCTCTCATCAGATAATGCGCCCGCAATGGGAACCCCCACCCCGAGGATGGCTAGGACCATGGCGCTGCGGGTTGTGAAATGCACTTGGTCTCGCAAAATACTCGTGTACCACACCATTTTTTCGGACAAACCGACCAGCTCCTTATTTTTCCAGGCGAAAGGCAACGCTACAGGGCCTAATTTTTTGGGGATTATTCGAAAATCCTTTGCCCAACCTGACAGAGCCTAACAGCCCACTTCATTCGCACACATGGCCGATTGCGCTCACCCGTGGTGCTGATGTCAGTGGGTACTTCAGTCACCAGCAGGGTGTTCCTGACATCTCCTGACTCTCCGTGGTGCCTCAACTTTCCCAAAATCGGGAAAAATAGCTCGTTTCAGGCGTTTTAGGTAACTACGGCTCAGTTGCTGAGCGGTTCGAATCAATTTGGGCGCCGCCGGGGGTATTGCCATCGGCTAATGGGTGGTGCGTTTCGTGTTGTCGGCGCATTCGTAGAGTTCGTTCGCCTCCGCGGGCTCACACGATTCTGCTTTCCGAGGCTGCAACCGCTCAGAGGACAGAGTAGAGTGCACTGCATATTCAGATAATCGAAAGGTTGTCCCAATGCTGAAAGCCTCCTCGATAGCGCTTTCCGCGTCACTGTTCCTTGCTCTTCTCGGAGGGTGCCAAGCAACGGACCCAGGTCTTGAAGCACCAATCCCCGTCGCTACCGAAGACTCACCCCAGGTGGAGGCAGTCGCGAATGCTTTCACCTTTGAGTTGGGTTCCAGTATCGGAATTGAGGGAGTTTCTCCTGAGTTGATAGCGCTTCCCGAGGGTGGGTATCTCTTGTTTGTGACCGGCCTCGGAGAAGACAGGGTCTATCGCTCCGATGACGCAATCACCTTTGCCCCTGAGCCGAGTGTGCAGGTTCCTATGGGGAGTGATTACTCGCTTCTCCAAAAACCCGATGGAACCTGGTTGCTTTACTACGTGATGATGGAAGGTGCGCCGGGTGAACCGGGTGAACCGGGTGAACCGGGCGAACCGATGGATCCAGCCACGGCGAAGAAGGCCGTAATGGTGTCTGCCTCACAGGACCTGCGAACCTTCGCGCAGGGCTCATCCACTGGGATTAGTCAACAGACTGCGGACCGTGCCTGGGGCGTCCCTGACACATATATCGGACCCGATGGAACATATCGAATGATGTGGGTTGACAAAGCAGTAGGCCAAAACTGGGAGGTGTTGCGCACCGCATCATCTTCCGATGGGCTTTCTTTCACCGCTGATGAGGACTTTGTGATTTCGGATGGTTATGTGGACCCATTCATGATGAGAGCCGAGGAAGGTGACTGGCTTTTGCTGTTATCGACCACACCGGGGAGGCTTCCGCAAAAGATTTTTGTGGCAACATCGCCAGATGGCATCACGTGGGATATTCCAAAATCACCACTCCTAGAAGCATCGGATCGAAACTATCTCGACCCTACTGCTGTTGAAACCTCTGAAGGGGTGTGGCAGGTGATTTTAAGTACGGTGCCGCTGGCCGACGCACTATCCGGACCCTACGAGTACGTCTCGGGTGTTTTCACCGAAACTCCCTAAGCCAAATCACCGCTGGGCCGCGCTCACGGGAAGGGGCACTGGCGCACATTCTTGAGAGCGGAATAGAAGCTCCTCAACACGAGGAGTCCGCAAGTGAGGCTAACCCCCGTAGGCAAGAATCCGATTGGAGAACTTGAACTCTCCGACGTAGAGGTTTCCTGCGACTACCTCCACAGAGGCAGGAAAATAGAGTCCGTCAGCGGTAGTTTGCGGCCGATCACCTATCTCGCCGCCGATGATGCTAGCCGGTTCCTTGCCCGCTTGAGCATCGGCGAGGCTATCCCAAAGCTGGACGCGGTGAAAAGACGTGTCCGCAACCGCGAAACCAAAGGGTAAGAATTTTGCTTGTTGAGGGAGATTTGCTCGTATTGGCAGGGTTTGAGGACTGCCCCCGGCCTTGATGTCGGCCGTGAGCACCGCTGCACCCTCCTTGGGCGCGATGACTAAAACGCCATCTTTCATGTCGAGCCGGCCAGGGCCTTGAATCGAGTATGACCTGACGGGTTCACCCGACTCATCTGGCAGTCCTTCGAAGACAGAAACCGTATTGGTTTGGCCATCGGAAATAGCGAGGTAAGTGCCGTCGTAGGCGACACCCTTAAGGTCCGAGAGCACCACGCTGCCGAGACTGCCCCGGTAAACGCTGGTGGGCAGGTCTCCGGGTGCAAAATTTTCCCATATAGCGAGGGAGTCTCGCCCGGCAATGATGAGAGTGCCATCAGCGAACGTGTTATCCCAGGCTGGGAATCCCGTGAGGTAAATGTAGTCCGCTCCGGCGCCGTCTTCTCCTGGTGCCTCGTTCCACATATATATTCGACGGTCATAGTCGCTCGTGGCCACGAGGGCGCCATTCGCGTTGACAAGCACAGGATTTTGAATGAATCCATCTCTCAGCAGAGTGGACACATCAGGATCGGCATCAAAAACGGAGAAATCGGGAACTTTTCCGACAACGTCATCGGGGAGAGAGGTCCACCCCGTGACTCGGTTTCCGTTGTATTCGATGAAGTAGATTGCCTCCTCGGTGATGACGACGTCCCCTCCGTCGCCACCTAAGTAGCTGTGCGCGGTTGTGCTCATCAATGCCACGGTGTTTCTTACCTCTGATTGAGCCGAGGGTTGCGAAGGATTCTGCGGTTGCGGGTCACCAGGTTGAGGGTCTCCCGGGGTGGGGGGTTCCCCTGGTGAGGCCGGGCCAGGCTGGTCTCCCTCTGGAGGAGGCCCACTCATTTCAGCGCCGGTTTGAAACTTACTCATCGCGGTTTGGTTGTCGGAAGGAAAATCTGGCCAATAGTGGGCATCTTGACCCCCGGCAGCGAGGGCAATCAGACCGTCGGGTCCGACATCACCCTGGTACCAATCCCAGATACATCCATCGGGATCACCGATAGGGAGACGATTGACCCATATGTGGGACTGCCGATTACGGTTTCCTAGCGCTTCGCCCCAACACTCTGCCTGGGATCCGTTCTCGTCACCGATAAGAAAGTTTGTTCCATCCGAGGTGATGTTCCTCGGTGTGCCCACTCCTTGGGGTTTAGAAGTAAACGTTGGTCGGGAGTTTCCATCCAGCGGGAATGAATCCCACACCAAAATCGCTCCTCGCCTGGTATCCGTCACCACCAGGTTGGTGCCATCAGACCAAATTCCCCATGGCCATCCTTCCGCGTCACCCATCCCCGCGAAATCGATGGCAAAGTCGGCTTCAGCACCGTTTTCTGTCGGCACACTGCGATAGACCAGGATGCGGCCGTTCTCTGTGTCGGCGATCAAGAGTTTCCCATCAGGGGTCATCTCTACTGCGCCAGGCCAGTTCAAATCGGCCATTCCCGAACCTGGTGTTGTGTCGGTGAAGTTTGGCTGCCCCACTACTACGTCAGGTTCCGCGGGACCGGTCGGAAGGGTCGCAAAGATCAGGACTCGGTTGTTGAATCGGTCTGCCACGGCAAGGTGCTTTCCATCGGAAGCCCCGGACGCGGGGTGATTAAGTGTTGTTCCCGACTGTGTGGCGCCCACACCGTAGACCGAGAGGCCAAAATCTGCTGAGGTGGACGGGGCGGAGGTGAGCGATCCTGTTGATGCCTGATACGTGGCCGCCATCGGACAGACTTCAAAATCGCCATCGTTTACCTGGATGATGTAACCGGCGGCAACCTGATCGCAGAGACCCAGTTCATCAACCTCGAGGGCCGAGTCTTGCGCCTGTTCAGAAGCGAGATCGTTCTTCCCCTCGACGTTTTCGGCGGTGCAGGCAGAGACAAAGAGCACCGCACTCGCGAAAACAACAAGAAGCCGCTGAGAAAGCCTCACCATGACCCGAGTGTACCTTCCCACGCGGTCTAGGCGGAGGTTATTTGGACTTCCGCAAAGCGCCATCAAAAAAATCGATCAAAGCCGCCGCATAGCGGTCAGTTTCTCTCAGCATTCCCTCGGTATGGTCTGATCCTTCGAACGTCTCAAGGGTCACGTTAACACCCACTGATTCCGCATAGTCACGAAACTTCACAGCGCCTTCATACGCGAGGCGCTGGTCGAGGGTTCCATGGAGCAGCAGGAGAGGCCTCTCACCCGCTGCGTCGATTCCCGCGGGAATCGACGTTTTGTTGAGATTAATCCCACGGATTTTGGCGGCAATATCAGCCAGAGTCCACAGGCTTGGCGGAAAACCCTGGAACTCGACTTCTTTCCTGGCCGTTTCCGCGAAGTCGAAGACCGTGGCTTCCATCGCGAAAGCACTCACGTCTTGTGTCTTTGCCGGGAGAATTGCCGCGGCAATGGCGCCTCCTGAGACCCCGAACATACCAATCTCTGAGGGATCGAGCCCTTTTTCTGCGGTCAGCCAAGCTGCGACCTCTGCGAAATCGTCAGATTCCTCTTGGCCAGCTGAATGGCGGCCATCCACACAGGTCGAATTACCGGTATCCCGTTGATCAACCAACAACACGTTGAACCCTGCTTTGGCCAGCATCGCGGAGGGAAGCAGCGCGTTATAGTCTCGCCTAGATGAGCCATAGCCGTGGGTGACGATCACGGTTTCGTTGGTCATCGGGTAGCCACCTTTAATCCACCATGCTTCGAGAGTGACTCCTTCTGCAACCGAAATCATCACCGTTTCTACCGGGATATCAGTGATCCACCAGGCGGAGAGGTCGTAGTCAATCCACTTTGTCCAGCCATCACCGGGGAAGGGCCCATCCTCCGGAGAGTAAAAGGCAGCAGGTGAGTTGTTCAGGTCGTCGTCATTAATCCCACAGGGGACCGACGTTCCCTCCCGGTACACATAGTCACCAGCTGCTAGCCCACCTGCCGCCACGAGAGCGACGACCGCAAAGGAAGCAATCTTTAGGGCAGAGCGAATAGACACCCAAAAATGCTACCAGCTCACTGTCACGTGGTCGCGGACCGCACGGGACCTCAACACGTATGTGAGAAGTTGGCGGCGACATCGACTCGTGTAGGTTCCTTTAACTTACCTTTTCCTCTGGCTATGTGGATCTTCACACTCCAGTGCGTTGTCCGCTCGAAAGGTTGGCCGTGAATACGCCGCATCATCCTGCCGAACTGTGCGACTTGGTCTCTGACTTGTTCAGAGCCGATAGTCGAGTTGTATGCAGCTAGTTGGCGGGGGTTCCTTGAGCGGCTGCTTTCGGAGTCTTGGGTCTTTCATCCCAAAACTTCCATAAATAGAGGGATGCATACGACCGGTAGGGTGCCCAGTCGTTGCTGGTTTCCGTGAGGTCAGCGTCCTCGCCAAAGAGGGCCCACAGTGCTTTCCGAAGCCCTAAATCTCCGGGCGACCAAACGTCAGGGCGCCCCATCCCAAAAATCATGAACATCTCTGCCGTCCACAGCCCAATGCCCTTGACCGCAGTCAAAGATGCTGTGATGTCAGCTTCCGGCATCGTTTCGAGTGCATGCGGCTCGAGGGAGCCTTGGTGGAAGGCGTCTGCGAGTGCATGGAGGTAAGAAATCTTGGAATAGGAAAGGCCCTGCTCTCTCATTTCTGGTGGGCCAAGCTCCAATATCCGCTGGGGATTCAACTCTCCAGCCAATGTGCGGAACCGAGCCTCAATAGTGTCGGCGGCTTTGACGGAGAGCTGCTGGCCGATGATGGAGGAAACTAAGACATCGAAGTAGAGTTCGGGTGGCTTGGGATCAATAGGTGGCGGAACAAATCGAGAGATGAGGTCGGCCATCACCTCACTTGATGCACTCAGGTGTGCTTGTGCTTGAGCGAGATGCTGACCCATGTCTTCAGGTTAGGGCAGAGCTGTGGTCATCTAGGGCACACCTCTTGCCGCGCCAGAGACGAGCCAGGTTGTCAGTTCCACCGCGCACGCAGGGGGCAGATTCTCCAGCATAAGTGCTCGGTAAAACGGTTGTGATGATTCGCGTTTCGGCGGCCTATGTCTGAGATGCCCAGAGTGGCGTGTAATCGTGACCCAGCTTGCGGATGAGAGATCGGAGCGAGGTGGCAGACATCCCGACGACGGCCCAAGGGTCACCCTCGACTCGCTCGATGAAGGCAGCACCTTTGGCATCCAATGTAAATGCACCGGCGACTTTCAGGGGCTCCCCGGTCGCGACGTAATCATCAATTTCCGCATCGGTGATATCACCGCGGAAATGAACCGTGGCGTTCGTTACTTCTCCTATTCCTGCGCGGAATGTGCCCCCGGTGTGGTCGATGACCCACAAGCCTGAATGCAGGATGCCGCGGTGTCCGCGCATTGCCTTCCAGCGAGAAACAGCCACATCGGGATCATGGGGCTTACCCAGGAATTCACCGTCACATTCAAAAACTGAATCTCCCCCGAGCACCAACCCATCAATTCCTTCGCTCAGCACACTCTCGGCTTTGAGTTGTGCAAGGTGGAGAGCAATTGTTGCTGCATCGTGGGGAGGGGCAAGGGCTGCAACGGCGGCGTCTTCATCAACGGGGGGAGAGATTACCTGTGCAGAAAGCCCAATATCGCGAAGGATTTGGGCTCTGGCGGGAGAGGTGGAGGCTAAGTAGAGAGTGGGGGTCACGCCGGGTCCTTCACAAAAGTTGCCACCGTTTCCATGTGGTGGGTGTGGGGAAAAAGGTCCCAGCTTTCAAGAAAGACCATCTCGTATCCGGATTTCATGAGTGCCGACGCGTCCCGGGCGAGAGCGACTGGGTCACACGCGACATACACAATCTGTCCAGCACCGAGCGATGCCAGTGCCGTGGTGACCTCCGCTTTAGCTCCACTGCGCGGTGGGTCAAGAATGATGGTCGCCCGAGACCACGGGGCTTTTTTCCCGGCCAAGTCGCGTGCTTTCCCTGAAATCCAACGATCCACTCTTGCCGCGATGGGGTCCACTTCTGCGACATCTGCGAGGTTTCTGCTCACGTAGCTCAGAGCCCGCTCGTCTGACTCCACTGCGGTGAGAGATATTTCTTGGCCAGCAACTTGCGCCATGGCGTGACCCAACAAACCCACGCCGGAATAGAGGTCAGCGTTGTCGGCATCGGCGTGCAGCCTGGCTGGGTCAATGGCTCGCGTGACGGCGTCGCTGAGAAGGGCAGGTGCCGACTGGTGGACTTGCCAGAAGGATTGGTCGCTCAGGTGAAACTCAACCTCACCTACTCGCTCAAGAATGTCTCCAGCCGCTTGTTCGTCGATGACCAGCCGCACACCAGAGCCGGTGGTGTCGAGTGCTCGGACGGTGTGGGCACCCTCAAAGGGGGTACTCACGATGCCGGCGGATCTGATTGCATCCGAGGCGAGTGGTAGGTCTTTCACCGGGATTACGGTGTGACTCTTCTCAGCGTAGGGACCCAGGCGACCCGACTCATCAGCGTGGAGCGTTACGCGGGTGCGCCACCCCAGACCGTTTCGCTCGTCATCTCCTGGAACACCCTGCACCGTGACGCCCTGAAGCACATCTTCTGAGATTCCCCCGAAACGCATCAGGGAATCCTTCAGGATGTGGGTTTTGAGCTCGCGTTGATGGGGCAAGGCGATGTGGCCATAGTCCGCGCCACCGGCGCGCTCTGCGGCAGGCTTCGAGATATCTGCTTCTGGCCAAATGTGGGGAACCCGGTGGGGGCTCGGGGTAATGATCGAAAGCGCTTGGGCCCGCCACAGTGACTTCTTGGAGTCATCCGTGATTTCTGCCCGAACAATGTCGCCAGGGATAACGCCGGGGCAAAAAATGACCCGTCCCTCGAGGCGTCCGATTCCAGAACCGCCGTGGGCCATGGCCGTTATTTCAAGTTCGACTATCACCGCCCAAGCCTAGGAGCTTTCGGGCAGAATAGATTCAGACCCCAATTCAAGGAGAACTTCATGGATGTACGCGGTTACGCCGTCATGTCAGAACAAGCACCCCTCACCCCCTGGGCTTTCACCAGGCGAGAGGTTAGGGATGACGATGTCGCGATCGACATTGAGTTTTCTGGCGTGTGCCATTCGGACATTCACACGGCTCGCAGCGAGTGGGGCCCCATCAGTTTTCCGTGTGTCCCCGGTCACGAAATCGTCGGTCGGGTATCAGCCATTGGCAGTGCAGTGTCAGGGTTTTCTGTGGGCCAACGAGTAGGCGTAGGCGTCTATGTTGATTCCTGCCGCACCTGCAAGAACTGCCTCTCGGGCATGTCCAACTACTGCGAAGAAGGATTCACCGGCACCTACAACACGCCTGAGCGCTCTGGCGAAGGAATCACCCAGGGCGGCTACTCCACCGGCATCGTGGTGAACGAGGGTTATGTTGTCAACGTTCCGGAGTCTTTAGACCCCGCTGGCGCTGCGCCATTGTTATGTGCAGGAATTACCCTCTACTCGCCGCTCAAAGAATTTGGCGCCGGACCCGGAGTGAAGGTAGGCATCGTGGGTTTGGGTGGCTTAGGCCACATGGGTGTCAAATATGCGGTGGCCATGGGAGCAGAGGTGACAGTCTTTTCTCACTCTGAGAGCAAGAGAGACGATGCACTGGCAATGGGCGCACACCACTTCGTGGTGACCAATGACGAAACGGTGTTCCAAACCCACGCTAAGCAGTTCGCGCTGATTATCAACACCGTGTCAGCATCAATTGATTTAAATCTATATCTCGAGTTGCTGGGACTGGATGGAACCTTGGTGATGGTGGGCCTCGCCGCTGAGCCCTATCCCATCAAGCCTTTCTCCATGGCGCCACAGCGCAGAAGGATTGCCGGAAGCACGATTGGTCCGGTGTCCGAGTTGCAAGAAATGTTGGACTTCTCAGCCGAGCACAACATCGTTTCGGATGTTGAAGTGATTGATGCTGATTACGTGAACACGTCGTGGGATCGCGTGGTGGAAAGCGATGTGCGCTACCGCTTCGTGATTGACGTCTCCACGATCTAGTTACGAGGGGGAGGCGGCCTCTATCAGGCCGCTAAACACTCGAAGGTCCGAAAGATTTTCCTCAGGGTGCCATTGGACAGCGACACAAAAGCTGGAACCGGGAAGTTCAACACCTTGAATCGTGCCGTCAAAACCGCGGGCACTCACGGTGAGCGAGGGTGCCACCTCGTCGATGGCTTGATGGTGATACACGTGTCCCTGAACGCTCGAGTGACCGTCAAAGAGCCCGTGTAAACGGGTGCCTTCGGTGAGGGTCATTTCCTCAGGGTGGAAAACCCCATCCCCCACGCGGTAGCGGTCATGGCCCACTACCTCCGGCAGGTGCTGGTGGAGGGTTCCCCCTAAATGGACGTTCAGCATTTGTGCGCCGCGACAAATGCCGAGAACCGGAAGCCCTGCTTTCAGAGCCTGGGTGAGGAGTGCATCCTCAAAGCCATCGCGCAGATCCTCGGAATCTTGGGTGTGGGCATTTTTGTCCTGCGCGTATCGAGCCGGATTGATATCTGCACCACCGGTGACCAGCAACCCGTCGAGGCGTCCGATAATCCTGGCAGCCTCCCCACCCGTGGCAACCTGCGGAGGCAACAAGACCGCAATGCCTCCAGCTTGCGTGATCGCTTCCACATATTGGGCAGGAAGCACGGCGAGTTCACCGTCGTAGATGGTCATCTGACCGGGAGTCAAATATGTTGTGAGACCGATGATGGGGGAAGGCATAGCTCCTATTGTGGGGGATTGATTCAGTGCTTGCTAACACCTTCCCGCCAGGCGTGGTGGGCTAGCGTTAGTCAAGATTTGGCCAGAAAAGGACATTCCGTGAGTGCAGCATTTATTGAGGCCCAGAACCTCGTCAAGACATATCAAGCGGGCAAAAAGACGGTCATTGCTTTGGACGATCTCTCCCTGAGTGTGCCCAAGGGTAGTGTCCAAGCGCTGCTGGGTCCCAACGGTGCGGGGAAGACAACGACCGTCAAAGTGCTCACCACTTTGACCACGCCCGATTCGGGCCAGGCAAGAATTGATGGGATCGATGTTTTAGAACACCCCGAACAGATTCGACGGATGATCGGCGTGAGTGGGCAATATGCGGCGGTGGATGAAAACCTGACGGGGTTTGAAAACCTGGATATGGTCGGCAGGCTTTATCACCTCAGCCCTGCAGCATCGAGGGCTAGAGCGCGAGAGCTCATTGACATGTTTGACTTGGTGGAGGCTGGGGACCGAGTGGTGAAGGGTTTTTCCGGGGGGATGCGGCGACGCATTGACCTCGCGGGCGCCTTGGTGGTGAATCCTCCCGTGCTGTTTCTTGATGAACCAACGACGGGTCTTGACCCGAGAAGCCGCCTAGCGCTGTGGGATGTCATCAAGAAACTGGTCGGAGAAGGAACGACAGTCCTCCTCACCACCCAATACCTGGAAGAAGCCGACCAATTGGCGGACAACATCGCTGTGATTGATGAAGGCAAAGTGATTGCCCAAGGAACCAGCGACGAATTGAAGCTGTTGGTGGGCGGTCAACGCGTGGAAATCACGATTCAACACCTGGAAGATCGAAGCGCAGCAATTTCTGTCCTCGAGCGCCATGTGAACGGTGACATCACCTTCGCTGCGGATGAGCGCACGCTGGTCGGGCCTGTCGACAATGCAGCCAAGACCCTGCAAGCGGTCCTCAAGGGTTTGGCGGATGCCGGAGTTGAACTCAACGACGCGGGAATGCGGCGCCCCACCCTCGATGATGTTTTCCTCCAACTCACCGGTCACGCAGCGGAAGAAGTCACAGCATGAGCCAGATTACGGTCGCTCCGGGCACGCCGCTTTCTCGTTTTCTTTCCGATGGCTGGGTGACCACCAGGCGAAACCTTCTCAAAATCAGACGCGTTCCCGACATTTTGGTTTTTACGCTGATTCAGCCGATTATGTTCGTGCTGCTCTTTACCTACGTCTATGGCGGCGTGATTGATATTCCCGGTAGCTCCTATGTGGAGTTCCTGATGGCAGGAATTTTCGCCCAAACCGTCGTGTTTGGCTCGACCTACTCAGGCTCTGCGATGGCGCAAGACCTGAAGGACGGAATTATTGACAGGTTCCGCACCCTCCCGATGAGCCCTGCTGCCGTCTTGGTGGGGCGCACGAACGGAGACATGCTGATCAACGCAAGCTCCATGGCCGTCATGATGCTGACCGGGTTCATTGTGGGCTGGCGAATCCGCTCCAGCCCCACGGAGGCTCTGTTTGCTGTGGTGTTGCTTCTTCTCTTTGCTTATTCGTTCTCCTGGGTGATGGCGTTCATCGGGATGAGTGTTCGAAGCCCTGAAGTGATCAACAACGTGTCGTTCCTGATTTTGTTTCCCCTCACCTTCATTTCCAACGCTTTTGTTCCCTCCGACACTCTTCCCACCCCCTTGCGGGTCTTTGCGGAATGGAATCCTGTGTCCGCTCTGGTTCAAGCAGCGAGGGAGCTCTTTGGCAACGTTCCCCCAGGTATCCCCGTGGGAGATACCTGGACAGCTCAAAACCCGATTGCCACAGTGTTAATCGGTATGGGGGTCATGTTGGCAATCTTTGTGCCGCTCTCCATAAGAAAATTCCAATCGATTAGCTCGCGATAACCAGGACGTACTGCGCCATGATGCGAGTTGCACAAACAAAGAATGGCTTCCCGCCCAAAACGTGTGAGTCGTGCGGTCGGGACTTTGAATGGCGCAAGAAGTGGGAACGCGACTGGGAGAACGTTCGCTACTGCTCCAGCAAGTGTCGAAGCGAAGGAAAATAGTTCCGATGGCAACCCTCACCCTGGTCACCTCCGTCTACCTTTCGAAAGCGGAAGCGCTAGATGTGCTCTCCGCCGCGCTCTCAGCGCCGTGGGTTATTGATGACCCCTCCGAGGTGACACTGTCTCTGGCGGGAGGGGTTGTCCTCTCCATTGAGGTGCCAAAGTTTGGCGAGGATTTGCCGCTCACCCTCGATTGCCATCATGAGGACAGTACGATTTTGTCACGGGTCGTTGACGATGTTGCTGCGACCATAACGTCCACGCTGGGGTGGAGAGTGGACCGTATTCGCTAGGGAGTCAGCCGGTTGGGGCCCCTAAAGAGAAACGTGGTCTCGCGAATACTGGACTGGTTCAGCATCAGCATCATCACCCGGGCAAGGCCCATGCCAAAACCACCGTGTGGTGGCACTCCATGGCGGAAGAAGTCGAGGTAAGTGCCCAGCTCGTCGAGGTCCATTCCCCGCTCTGTGGCTTGTGCCACCAAAACGTCGATTCGGTGCTCGCGTTGTGCTCCCGTGGAAATTTCTGTTCCTCGATACAGCAGGTCGTAAGACTTGGTCAGTGCTTGATTGTCATCGTGGCGCATGTGGTAAAACGGGCGAATGGAGCTGTCGTAGTCGGTGACAAACACAAAGGGATGCCCGGTGGTTTCTTCGATGTGGGAACACAGGCGCCGCTCCGCTTCAGGATCGAGATCCCCATCGGCGCGCGGAATCTCGTATCCGGTTCCAGAAACAATGTCCCGGGCTTGGGCAAGAGTCACCTTCGGGAACTCAGCGTCAGGGATGGTGATGTCTACCTCAAGTTGTCGAGTGATGGCCTCGCCCAGGCGGGCGGATACTTCCGCTAACCCCGCTCGCAAGACACTTTCCTGCATGGCCATAACGTCGTGGTGGGATTCCACCCAACTCATTTCGGCATCGACGCTGGTGAATTCTGTGGCGTGGCGGGAGGTGAAAGACGGATCTGCCCGGAAGGCAGGGGCAATCTCGAACACGGCGCCAAAGCCCGCGGGCTGAGCCATTTGCTTGAACAGCTGGGGGCTCTGGGCCAGGTAAGCGGTGGTGTCGAAATACTCCACCTCAAACAACTCGGCGCGGGATTCACTAGGGCTGGCCATCAGTTTGGGGGTGTGGATTTCGATCCAGTCGTTACCCACCCACCAGCCACGCATGCCGTGCTCGAAGGCCGTTTGGGCCCGGAAAATAAGGTTTGCCTCAGGCCTGCGCAAATCAAGGAAGCGCCAGTCCATTCGTTTGTCGACAGAAGAGTCCTCCGCGATAGGAGGCTCTTGTTCGGCAACCCCCGCCAACTCAAGCGAGGCAATTTTGACCTCGAGGCCACCCAATTTGACCCGTTCATCTAGCTTCAATGCACCCTCAACGAGGACAAAGGTGCCACCGGTGAGTGCAGAAATTGAGTCGGTCAGTGCTCGACGATCGGGTTGAGCAGCCGCGTCTTCGTCCTCAGCGCGCAGTGCTGGATTGACTAATTGCACCGAGCCCGTTTCATCGCGAAGGATGATAAATTGCACCTTTTTTTGATCTCGGACCGTCTCCACGAACCCTCCGACCACCACGGTCGATCCATCGGTTGTTGCAGGCAGGTCGCTAATTCGAGTTCGTGAGGTCATGAGAACTGAGTCTATCGCCAGCACCAGCTTCCGCCCGGGCGAGCCTCGTAGAATAAGGGGGTGCCAGCAGACCTTCTTCACTTTGTCCGCCACGGGGAAGTTCATAACCCCGAGGGAATTCTGTATGGACGCTTGGAGGGCTTTGGGCTGTCTGCTCGGGGGCAAGAAATGGCAGGCAGGGCCTCGACAGTTTTGGCGACCCGACCCGTGGAGCGCATCCTTTCTAGTCCCCTTCAGCGGGCTGTGGAGTCAGCTACTCCTTTGTCTCTCACAACGGGTGTGCCTATCGATATTGATGAGCGCCTCACGGAAGGCCTCAATGATTTCCAGGGCACCAGGCTTAATCTGAAACGAATCGTTTCTGACCCGGCGGTATGGAAAATGCTCTACAACCCATGGCGGCCAAGCTGGGGAGAGCCCTATCGAGAGATTGCCGCTCGGATGCTCGAGGTGGCTGAGGATGCAAGAAACTCTGTCGACAAGGGCGAAGTGGTCTTAGTCACCCACCAAGTCGCTATTTGGATTCTTCATCGCGCTGTTGCCGGCATTCCCCTGCCCCACTTGCCTCATCACCGTCGATGCTCACTTTCCAGCATCACCACCATTAAAAAGGTCGGCGAAAAATGGAGGGAAGAAAGCTACCGGGAGCCGGCAGCAGATCTTTTGGAAGACGCCATCGATTTGGGGGCTGTGTAGGTGAAGGCGCCTGCTGCAGCCGCAATCCTCGCCCTTGCTCTGATCCTCACTGCGTGCGCGTCCGGGGCAGACGCCCTCGCCGAGCAGTACCGTTCGGGTAGCGGCCAAAACTACATCTCCGGTGATGGCGCCATTACGGTGATTGCAGCGGAGTCGAGAAGTGAACCTGTCACCTTTGGAGGCGAGCTCGATAGCGGCGGCACATTCGCCTCGGGTGAGTATGCGGGTTCGGTGCTGGTGGTCAATTTTTGGTATGCCGGGTGCCCACCGTGCCGGCTAGAAGCCCACGATTTGGAAGAAATTTCGCAGGAGTACAAGGACCGAGATGTGGTCTTTGTGGGCATCAACATTCTTGACCAAGCCCCCACAGCCCTGGCGTTTGCGCAGGAATTCGGTGTGACCTACCCCTCGATCATGGATGTTAATTCCGGGGATGTGCGACTTGCTTTCTCGGGGGAGGTATCTCCCAATGCTGTTCCCACAACGCTTGTAGTCGATAGTCAAGGGCGCGTTGCGACGCGAATTTCTGGTCTGTTGAGCGAGCCAGGGATCCTGCGGGGCATGATCGATGATGTTTTGGGCGAAGGTCTCTAAATGGGCAGCGTGGGAGAGATTGTCTTTTCTGGTCCGCTCCTTGCCGCGTTACCTCTTGCCCTGGCTGCTGGTTTCCTCGCCTTTGCCTCCCCTTGCGTCCTACCCCTGGTTCCCGGCTACCTCGGCTACGTCAGTGGGTTTCGAGGCGGGGTGGAAACCAAGCGACCAACGAGACGGCTGGTCATTGGTGTGCTGCTGTTTATTGCAGGTTTTTCGACCGTGTTCATCAGTTTCTCCATCGCTTTTGCCTCTCTCGGGGCATTACTGATCGGTTGGTTCGACGTCATCCTTCGGGTTGCGGGGTTGCTGGTGATCCTGATGGGTTTCGTATTCATCGGCCAGGTGTCTTTCTTGCAACGCGCGGTGACTCTGCCCCTTGCTGGAACAAGCGGACTTGTGGGAGCACCACTCTTGGGAATGGTGTTTGGGTTGGGCTGGACACCGTGTATTGGGCCCACACTGGTGGCCATCAATACCTTGGCTCTGACCGTGGGGGATGTCCCACGAGCCGTAATTTTGGCCACGGCATACTGCCTCGGATTGGGTGTCCCCTTCTTGTTGATTGCCTTGGGCTTTAGTTGGGTGACCGGCGGGGTTTCGTGGTTGAAACGCCACATCCGTGCCATCAACATCACCGGTGGAGTGATGCTCATGGCCATTGGGGCTGCCATGGTCTCGGGTGTGTGGCAAATGTGGATGTCGAGCCTGCAGGCGGTGATCGGTGGAACCACTACGCCCCTCTGATTTTCACGACAGTGAACCCGAGCGCCAGATAGAACAGCCGCGTTTAGGCCTTTCTGGGTGGGGAAGATTCTTCTGGCGCCAACTCACCAGCATGCGAACGGCTCTGGTATTGCTGTTGTTGCTGGCGTTGGCAGCAATCCCCGGTTCTTTAGTGCCCCAGCGCTCGAGCAACCCCAACGGGGTTATCCAATTCAAACGCGAAGATCCAGACCTTTTCGCTGTTCTTGATTCACTTCAGCTTTTTGACACTTTTTCTTCGGTGTGGTTTTCCTCGATCTATTTGTTGCTCTTCATTTCCCTGATCGGGTGCATTTTGCCGCGGACGAACCATCACCTCAAAGCGCTGCGCCAACCACCCCCAGCGACACCTCGAAATTTGCAACGACTGGAGCATTTTTACTCAGAAACGCTCTCTGGCGACCCCGCAGTGTTGCGAGCGCGCGCAGCACAGGTGTTGAAATCCTCCGGGTATCGCACACTGGAGCAATCCGATGGCGCCGCGGGGGAGCGCGGATATTTGAGGGAAACAGCCAACTTGGTGTTCCACTTTGCCCTGGTGGGAATTTTGGTGGCAGTGGGGCTCGGAACAGGATTCAAATATCAAGGCCAACGGGTCATCGTGGAAGGCCAAAGTTTTACTAACCAACTCACGAGTTATGACAGCTTCAACCCGGGTCGATTCTTTAGCGAGACGGCTTTGGCGCCCTACTCTCTGACGCTTAACCGTTTCACTCCGACCTATCAGTTTGACCTCACCAGCGGGCGGGCAAACCCGTTGGATTTTGCCGCCGATGTGACCATCACAGAAGCCGAGGGGTCAGTCACGGAGTCCATTCGCGTGAACTCGCCGCTGTCGGTGGGTGGCACATCGGTGTATCTGTTGGGGAATGGTTTTGCTCCCTGGGTGACAGTAACCTCCCCGTCTGGCGATGTGGTGTTTAGCCAGCCCGTGGCATTCCTCCCTCAGGATTCGAATCTGACAAGTCTTGGGATCGTGAAAATTCCCGATGGCTTGTCCCAGCAGATGGGTCTTGTGGGTTTCTTTTACCCCTCTGCCGTCGTTTTGGAGTCCGGCGCTTTCACTTCTGTGTATCCCGAGCCGGAACAGCCACTGTTAACGTTCAACGTGTTCTCAGGGGACCTGGGGCTCGATGAGGGGGTTCCCCGTAACGCGTATTCCCTCGACACGGAGGAGCTCACCCAGCAAACCGGTGGCGAAACCGGAGTGGAATCGCTCGTGATGAATCTTGGCGAAAGTGCCGAATTGCCCGGCGGGCTGGGGAGTGTTGAATTCACCGCCCTGCCACGTTTTGTGAGCGTTGATATCCACCGCGACCCCACCCAGCTGCCTGTGGGGATATCCTCGGTGCTGATCATGGCGGGGCTTGTCGTCTCACTTTTTGTTACCCGGCGACGGGCGTGGATTCGCATCGTGCCGGGTAAGACGAACGAATCGGTGGTGGAGTTTGCGGTGTTGTCCAGGGGCGATGATCCCGGGTTAGAGCAGGCGCTGAAGCAATTGGTAGCTGATTTCTCACAGGATGCAGAATCTACACTGAAGCCATCATGACCGACTTTGCAGCGTTATCTCTCCTTGGCGTCTACTCCGCCATGCTCGTGTACACGGGCTCATTTCTTTTCTTTACCTTTGATTTAGCTAAACGGTCCGCCTCCGCCCCGGCGTTAGTGTCTGTCGGCGGCGCAATGATCGAGCCTGAAAGTGATCGAGCCCTCCCACGCGCCGGTCGCACGGGATATCAGCGCATCGCTGTCACCCTTCTTGTTCTGGGTTTCGTATTCCACCTCTTGGCAACATTGGGGCGCGGAATTGCTGCTGGTCGGGTCCCGTGGGCCAACATGTTTGAGTTTGGCCTCACCGCGAGCGCGCTCATCGTTGCAGTATTTTTGGGCTCTCTCCTCTGGCGCGATCTGGCCTATCTGGGCGCCTTCGTGTCGGGATTTGTTTTGCTGGCACTAGGAATCGTGACCGTCAACTTCTATGTTGACGTCGTACCTTTGCCACCAGCCCTGCAGTCAGGATGGCTCGTCATCCACGTCTTTGTGGCCAGTCTTGCCACGGCGTTCTTCGCTCTTGGTGCGGGGTTATCGATTTTCCAGCTGATTCGAGCGCGCTTTGAGGCGCGCGGTATGGCCAAAGCCAAGTTGCTGAAGACATTGCCTGATTCAGGAGCGCTCGAATCTCTGGCTTACCGCCTCAACGTGATTGGGTTCGTTCTGTGGAGTTTCACTCTGATCGCCGGAGCCATTTGGGCGGAGCGAGCATGGGGTCGCTACTGGGGTTGGGACACCAAAGAAGTGTGGACGTTTATTATTTGGGTGCTCTTCGCCGGCTATATTCACGCCCGCGCGACGAGAGGATGGCGCGGTTCACGCTCCGCCATTCTGGCCATCGTAGGATTTGGCGCGGTGTTGTTCAACTACACGGTGGTGAATATCGCTTTCACCGGGTTGCACTCCTACTCAGGACTCTAAGAGAGCAAAACAGCGCCGAAGGCGCTCGTGCCACCATTGCGTTCGCTCCGGTGATGCTTGATGGCTCTCCAGTGCTCCGTGATCAAGCACGGGTTCAGCGAGTGTAAGGAGACCGCCGCGGGCTAGGTGAGGGGCGCGAACAACATCGTGGGCGAGGAAGCTCATGGTTCCTAAGCCGGCGTCCTTCCAGTCTTCTGTGGTTGCCTCCAGGTGGGCTTGAATGAGCCCTGCTTGGTACAGCCCAACGCTGGTATCCAGTGCGCTGGAAATCACCACCCCAAGTCCTGCTTGGCGGGCGGTGCTCATCAGGGAAAGGGTTGCGCCGAGCCCACCCAGTGGCTGGACTTTGAGGACAACAAGGTCGCAGGCGTCGGACTCAATCACCTGGTCGAGATCGGCGAAGCGGCGGATGCTTTCATCTGCTGCCACCTGGATGCCCAGCCGGGATAGCCGCCTGCGAATCTCTGCCATCTCGGCCAGGGACTCCACCGGTTGCTCGATGTATTCAAGATCGAGATGTTCCATCTCCCTGACGGCGTGTTCTGCTTCGTCAAGGTTCCAGGCCCCATTCGCATCCAATCGAATGCGACCGGCGGGTCCCAGGGCCCCTCTGACTGCTTCAACCCGCTCGATGTCTGCCGCAAGGGTCGTTCCTGGCCCCGCTACTTTCACTTTGATGGTTCGCGGCGATCCCGCCTTCTCGATGAGGGGTGCAACAAGATCGGCGGGAATTGCAGGGATCGTTCCATTCACATGGATATCGGTGGGAAGCTGCCGACTGATGCCGGGTTCGCCCCAACCCTGTTCGAGTGCGCTTGAGAGCCAGGTGGCCGCTTCACCATCGTCGTATTCCAGGAAGGGACTCCACTCGGCCGGGGCGGAGGGACCCTCGAAAATAACGGCCTCTCGGTGGGTGAGACCGCGAAAAGGTGTCGTGAGGCCAAGCGAAACGACGTGGGCTGTGCCCAGGAGATCTTCTATTGCTGGTTTCCTCACCCCCACAGTGTTCCACGCCCGAGGCGTCGTAGGCTTAGACCATGGTTGATAGTCCCTCACCGCTGTTCGATGCCGACTACTGGCGCGCGGTCGAGGGGTGTGAGGATTTCACCGATGTGACCTATCACCGAAGCGCCGACGAAGGTGTTGTCCGTATCGCCTTCAACCGCCCCGACGTTCGCAATGCCTTCCGACCCCGCACAGTAGATGAGCTTTATCGCGCCCTTGACCACGCAAGGCTGAGTTCCACGGTGGGGGCCGTAATCCTGACCGGTAACGGCCCCAGCTCCCGGGATGGCGGCTGGTCTTTTTCCTCCGGAGGCGATCAGCGGGTCCGGGGCAAAGACGGTTACCAGTATTCCTCCACGGACGACGCCTCGGGGGTAGATCCGACCCGCTCTGGCCGCCTCCACATCCTGGAGGTTCAACGCTTGATTCGGTTTATGCCCAAAGTCGTCATTGCGGCTATCCCTGGATGGGCGGCCGGCGGTGGACACAGCCTCCACGTGGTGTGCGATCTCAGCATTGCTAGCGCCGAGCACGCACGATTCAAGCAAACCGATGTTGATGTGGGATCTTTCGATGGTGGTTACGGCAGTGCCTATTTCGCCAAACAGGTGGGACAGAAGTTCGCCAGGGAGGTCTTCTTCTTGGGGAGGGAATACGACGCCACCCGGGCCCTCGAAATGGGTGCGGTGAACGCCGTAGTTCCCCACAAAGATGTGGAAAAGACCGCTATTGAGTGGGCGCAGACGATCCTGACTAAAAGCCCCACTGCGATTCGCATGGTTAAATTTGCGCTCAACGCCAGCGATGACGGAATGGTGGGCCAGCAAATATTTGCGGGCGAAGCAACCCGACTGGCCTATGGCGCTCAAGAAGCTGCCGAAGGCAGAGACGCGTTTTTGGAGAAACGCGCCCCGGACTGGTCGCCCTTCCCCTGGCATGCCTGAGTTGGTGGAGTGATGCGCCCACTCTCGGTCGTCGATGTGGGCGACCCCCGATCGTTGTGGGAGCCACTCTCGACAGCTCTGTTTCATGCAGGCCCTGCCGTTCTTCCCAGGCCAGGCGGTGCAAAGGTTTCCCACACCGCTCCGCTGGAAGTTCCTGATGACATTGCACTGGTCATCGAAACCAGTGGCACCACCGGTGCTCCCAAGCGGGTCGCACTCACGGCGGAAGCGGTTCTTGCGGGGGCTCGCATCACCAACGATGCCCTCGGCGAGGGCTCATGGTTTCTTGCCCTGCCCGCCCACTACATCGCTGGTATTCAGGTGTGTGTGAGGGCCCATCTGGGCGGCACGGAACCGCTCTTTCTTCACCCCGAGCCTTTTTCTGCCACCGCAGTGGTGAACCGAGTAGACGAGTGGGAGGCCGAGGGCAACGAGGGATCGATTTTTGTCTCTCTGGTTCCCGCGCAATTGCAACGCTTAACGGAGGAGGCAGCACACATGCCCCGACTCCACGAAGTAATGCAGCGGTGGGACGCGATTTTGGTGGGCGGGCAGGCGCTTCGCCCAGCGCTTGCCGAGCAGGCCCGCGAGGCTGGTTACCGGGTGATCAGAACCTATGGGTCCTCCGAAACTGCGGGTGGTTGCGTGTGGGATGGGGTCGCCCTTCCGGGAGTTGAACTCAGGGACATCGATGGCCGAATTGCTCTGTCTGGCCCCATGCTCGCCAGTGGTTACCTGGAGGACCCAGAAAGAACAGCAGCAAGTTTTCTCGACCGCGAGGAGAAGCGTTGGTATGTGAGCGACGACTCGGGGGAAATCGATGACGCAGGCCGCCTGAGTGTGCTGGGGCGGGTAGACGATGTCATTATTTCTGGTGGGTTGAAAGTGTCTCTCGCTTCTCTCGAGCGCGTTCTTCAGGCCCGGACGGTGGCAACAGACGCCGTGGTGGTCGCGCAACCCGATGACACGTGGGGTCAGGTTCCGGTGCTGGTCACGATTACTGATCCTGATCTTGCTGAGACTCGGGCTCTCCTCGCCGAGGCTCTGGGGCCTCACGCACGCATTAGTCGGGTTGTGCAGGTTCGGGAGATTCCATTGCTGTCTTCGGGGAAACCTGACCGGTTGGCGGTTCTTGCTTTGATCAAGGGAAGGTCATGACTAAGCCTGTTCGCGTGTCCTGGAGGGACTGGGTGACCGGCGCCAGGGTGCGAACGCTCCCGTTGGCTTTCGTCCCGATTATTTTGGGTTCATCTTCTGCTGTGTGGCGGGGGGATTTCGATGCAGTCCTCGCCGCATTGGCGCTTATTGTGGCGCTCGCACTCCAAATCGGGGTGAATTTTGCCAACGACTACTCTGACGGGATTCGAGGCACCGATGATTATCGGGTGGGCCCGACTCGGTTGGTGGCCTCGGGCATGGTAAAGCCCGCGCAGGTCTTACGCGCGGCCCTGGTGTCCTTCGGGGTGGCCCTGATCTCTGGCTTAGCCCTCTTAGTGCTCGCCCGTTGGGAAGTCTTGAGCGACGATGGTTTCACCGGGTGGCTCGGGGAAGTGTGGGTGGCGCTGGCCTTAGGAGCGGTGACCGTTATCGCTGCCTGGTTTTATACTGGCGGGTCACAACCCTACGGTTACAGCGGGTGGGGCGAGGTTGTCGTTTTCCTCTTCTTTGGCCCGGTCGCCACAGTGGGAACCGCGTGGGCGATGATCGGTTCTCTTCCCGCAGACGCCATGATTTCCGGCGCAGGGGCCGGCTTTTTCGCCTCCGCAGTGTTGCTTATCAACAATATTCGAGACATTGATCAGGACCGAAGCGCGGGGAAGGTGACGCTGTCGGTCAAGCTGGGTCTTCGGAGGTCTCGCATACTGTTTGTCATTCTGGTGGGGCTGCCCTACGCGATGGTCGGGATTTTATCCTTGGGCTTCGTGTGGGTGCCGGTCACCTACCTCACGGCCCTGGCCACCCTGTGGGTATTGATTCAGGTCTTTTTGGCCAGAAAACCGCAGGATCTCATCGCAGCTTTGAGTGCCCTGGGCCTGAACGCTGTGGCGTATGCGCTATTTCTTGGTGTTTCCCTCGCGTGGTAACTCCACCGCATCTTCGCTTTCGGCGTCCACGTCAGTCTTTTTGCGATTCAGGCGGGCGGCGATGTCGCGAGAGAGCTCGTCGCGCTGATGGGAAAGGAAGATGTAGGACAGCGCAAAGGCGATAGCGGTGGCGAGTAGAGCTGAAAGCCACCAGGTGATCCCCGTGAACGACAGTGCGACCAGCACCACGACAAAAATCCCTAGGCGCAAGACGCTGTATCGAATCCATCTGGTCACCTTCACAGTCTAGGGACGTAGGATTAGAGAATGGTTCGCTGGATAGTAATTGGTGCCGTGGGGGCGGTAGCCTTCACCATTTATGCACTCGTGGACCTGATTATGACTAAGGCCCCACGGGTGCGGGCTTTTCCCAAACCGGTATGGATCGCCCTCATCGTGTTATTGCCCGTCATTGGGCCCCTGCTCTGGCTGGTGATTGGTAAATCTCAGCCGCGGGGTCCTCAGCGTCGCCCCACCCCCCAAGCCCCTGATGATGACCCCTTCTTCCTCGGTCAAATCGATGGCGAATCCAGCGATGACCGAATTAAACGCTTAGAGGATGAATTGCGAGCCCTGGACGAGGAAGACCCTGAAGCAGGGGGCGACAAAGACCAGGACACTAAGCCTCCTTCGTCATGATGTCCTCCCCGGCCACCACGTGGTCGAGGGCTTTCTGGGGGGCCCTCATCGCCCACGGGGTTACCGATGTCTTTGTCTCCCCGGGATCTCGATCCCAAGCGCTTGCCCTGTCGGCGCTGGAATGGGAACACACGGGCCATCTCAGGGTTCATGTTGTTATCGACGAGGCAAGTGCCGCCTTTCGCGCTCTAGGGATAGGCCTTGAGTCAGCAATCCCCGCCGTGTGTATTGCTACCTCTGGCTCCGCCCCCGCACACTTCATGCCTGCGGTGATGGAAGCCCATCACGCAGGTGTTCCCTTGGTTGTGGTGTCGGCAGACCGGCCCCCTGAAGGGTTGGGGGTGGGGGCCAACCAAACCACCGCGCAGTCCGGGCTCTTTGGTTTTGCCTCCCCCACTTTTGATGCGGTGGCGGAGGACGAGGGCGCCGAAAAATCAGCACTGGATGTTGCCGCAGCAGCGTGGAATCAGGCCATTGTCGGAGCCCCCGCCCACGTCAACGTGGCCTTTCGGGAACCACTCAGCAGCTCTGAAGCCGGTGATCTGCGACTTCGTGCGGTGGGAGAAGAACCGGAAAAACCCTATCGGGGGGAAACGCTGAGCCTTGTTGCTGAGCCTGGAACGCTGGTGATTGCGGGGCATCAAGCCGGTGAGCGGGCAGAGAAACTGGCCTATGAGTTAGGCGCCCCCCTGATCGCCGAAGTAACCAGTGGCGCCAGGTTTGGGCCTCATCTCCTGGTGGCGTATCGCGAAGTGTTAGCAGCGAAGGAGCTCCCCGGTCCCCTCAGCAGAATTATCACCGTGGGGCGTCCCACCCTGTCTCGAGAGGTGTGGGGGGTTGTGAGTGATGACTCTCTGAGTCATATTGTTCTTCGAGGGCCAGAGCGGGAACCGGCTAATCCCACCCATAAGGCCCATCTGGTCGACGCCATCGAGGTGTCGCAGCCAGCCACCCAACAGCAGCGCTCGGAGTGGGTAAAGCCCTGGGTAATGGCCTCTCGCCAGCACCACGAGAGCGCACTCTTTGCTGCCCTCCCGACACCGCCTGACACCGGGATGGGCGAGGCGGATGACCCGGCAACCCGAAGCGCCTTTGCTCAGCAAGAGATGCTTGTCCTGCGTCGCACAGTCACCAGAGCAGAACTTGCCCTGTCGCTGTGGGAAGCATCGTGGCCCCACGACCGATTAGTTTTGGGTGCTTCGCGCATGATTCGTGAGATGGACAAGATTGTGGGGCCGAAGAACATTCCGGTCTTTGCCAATCGGGGGCTCTCCGGAATTGACGGGACCATCGCCACCGCAAGGGGGATTGCCCTCAGTGCTGGAGGATCGGGAGCGAGCGGAGTGACGAGGGTTTTGCTGGGGGATCTGGCCTTCCTGCACGACGGTGGATCCCTCATGAGCGAGCCCGGCACCGAGGACACCTCCAGCGTTCACCTGTTTATCGCAAACGATGGTGGCGGAACAATTTTTGATGGACTCGAAGTGAGCCACAGCGCTGCGCCCGAGTCGAGGGACCGCGTTCTCTATACCCCGCAGAATGTTGACATAGAAGCGCTCGCTGGCGCTTATGGCTGGGATTATCGCGCGGTCACCACGATGGGCGAGCTTGCGGATGCCCTCGTCACCAGAGACTTAAAGGTGATTGTGGATATTGCCCTAGAGCGGTGAGAGGTGTGAATCACTGCCAAAAGCTTGCACGATAGGCCGGAATTTCAGCCTCGTTTCTAGGAGCTCTCGCTGGGGGTCCGAATCCTCCACAATCCCGGCACCGGCGTAGGCGGTGAGGTGCCCATCAGGCGACCATTGCGCGCAGCGCAGGGCGATGGACCATTCCCCATCGCCTCGCTCATCCATCCATCCCACGGGGCCGGAATAGCGACCTCGGTCGAAGGGTTCTAGCTCGCGAATCAACTCCAGGGCCGCGTCTGTGGGGGATCCCGCCACGGCAGCACTGGGATGAAGCGCCGCCACTACATCCAAGCTGGATATCCCCTCGGGCAGTGTGGCTTCGATATCCGTGCCAAGGTGCCAGATGTTGGCGAGCTTGATGGCGGAGGGCTGCTCGTCTGTAGCAACCTGCGAGGTGATGCTTGCAAGGGAGGTGAGGACGTTTTCCACCGCGAAGCGGTGTTCATCGTTGTCTTTTGTCGAGGTGATCAACTCTTGCGCAAGTGCGCGGTCTTCGCCCGGGCTTTCACCGCGCCTGCTGCTGCCTGCCAGCACGCGAAGGCTGAGACCACCCGCTCGGACCTTGGCGAGTGTCTCGGGTGTGGAACCCACGAGTCCGTCGATAGCGAAGGTGACGCAGTCGGGGTAGGAATCACTCAGGTGCTCCAATGCGCCTCGCCAATCATCCACGCCGGGCATGGTGGCCACCAATTCCCGGGCGAGCACCACTTTGTTCGCTTCCCCTTCGCGCAACCGATCAACCAGCTGCGCTACTCGGGCGACAAAATCGCCTTCACTAAGAAGCCCTTGGCTCCACCCCACCGAGGGCAGGCTTTGGGGGCTAGAAGCCTTCGGTGGCTTTTCCGTGGTGTGGGAGCCGGAAAGTGAAATATCGGTTCGCCATGAGACATCCTCCATCACGCCGATAACGACCTGGGGGATGATGAGCACGCTGGTGTGGGAAGAGTCATCGGCAAAAGTGAAGGTTCCCAAACACACCAAGCCGCTGCCAGGTACCTCGAGAGGGTTATCCACTGTTGCGGCTGCGACTATAGAAGCCCAGGCCTTTGAGGCGTCCTGAAACCGTGTGGGACCGTGGAACTCGAGGCGAAGAGCTTCACCAAGCCCGACCAAACCGTGTCCAAGACGCTGCATCACAAGGGGCTTCTCGGCGCTCACCCATTCGATCAAGCTTCCCGGGTGGCTCATCCTGCGGGTGCGGGCCATAAGGGTGGGGGTTGTCAGGGCCGTGGACATTCTTTCAGGGTAGCGAGCTAGCTATCAGATGGGCTGAATGCTGGCCGGATCAACTCCGATGAGCTCAGGGGATTATCGATTCTGGTGGGTAGTGTTGAAAGGTGACCACGGCAGACTTGGGCAAGAACCCCTCGGAGGTCTCTGCCATGTTTGACCAGGTGTCGGTCGGTTATGACAGGACAAACGCTCTTCTCTCCGGTGGTAACTCTGTCTTATGGCGGCTTGCCACGGTGAAAGCACTGCAGCTGAAGCCGGGGGAGCGGGTGTTGGATGTTGCTGCCGGGACAGGCACCTCTGCGAAAGCGCTTGCAAAGACAGGAGCAGAGGTCGTTGCCCTTGATTTTTCGCCAGGCATGGTGGCGGAGGGCCGCAAACGCAACCCGAACATTGAATTTGTCGAAGGGGACGCTGAAGCGTTGCCCTTTCCGCCAGCCAGTTTTGACGCGGTCACCATCAGTTTTGGTTTGCGCAATGTGAATAACCCCCATGTGGCGCTCGGCGAAATGTATCGGGTTCTCAAACCCGGTGGGCGAATCCTTATTTGTGAGTTCTCCCACCCCCCAGCACCGCTCATGAAAGCTGGCTATAAGGGGTATATGAAGTATGTGATGCCCGCGGTGACGGCGTTGTCTTCCACTCATCAGGACGCCTATCGCTACCTGATGGACTCGATATCTGATTGGCCGGAACAATCCGTGCTTTCCCAATGGATGCGGGGTGCAGGATTCACCCGGGTGGCATACCGTAACCTGAGTGGAGGCATTGTTGCCTTGCATCGCGCCACCAGCCCTGAAGACTCCAAAGTGCGCGAATCGATCGGGAAGCGCCGACAACGTCCTGCTTCCCCCTCTACTTCGTCAACCCCTCTTCCCGCCACCGACCAGACCTAACCCAGAGGATCAATCGTGAAACCGACACTCAAGGCGCCAGCGGCAGCCTCGGGCCGAGGAGCAGCATTTTTAACCGGTGGGTCACTTCTCTTTGCCTCTCGCGAAGAAAAGGCACTCGGTCGCGCCTTGGACGGCGGTTTAGTTGCTGTAGAGAAGGGTCTTGAACGGGAACTGAAGTTCTCTGACGAAATCACTGACGCTGTGTCTCGCCACCTTTTCGATGCGGGGGGAAAGCGGGTTCGCCCGCTCTTGGCTCTGCTGACATCGCAGTGGGGGTCGGGAATCAACGACCGTGTCCTCATCGCTGCCCAAGTCACCGAACTCACCCACCTCGCCACCCTGTATCACGACGACGTCATGGATGATGCGGTTCAGCGCAGGGGGGTCGCCGCAACCCAGACGGTGTGGGGGAACTCCGTGGCGATCCTTGCCGGTGACCTTCTTTTTGCGAGGGCAGGAAGCTTGGGCGGGTCATTGGGCCAACAAGCGATTACTTTGCAAGCGGCAACCTTCGAGAGACTGGTTGTGGGCCAGATGCAAGAAACGTTAGGCCCCAAGCCTGGGGACGAGCCCATCGCTCATTATCTTCAGGTGCTTTCGGATAAGACGGGGTCGCTGATTGCTTTTGCCGCTGAAATGGGCATCCGAATGGCGGATGGCCCCGAGGCACTCATTCCAGCGGTCCGCGCGTTCGGGGAGAAAATTGGCATCGCCTTCCAGCTGGTGGACGATGTCATCGATCTCTCCGATCGAAGTGCGGGGACGGGCAAGCCTCCGGGGGCCGATGTTCGACACGGCGTGACCACTCTTCCCGTGCTGTATTTGCTCGAAGCCGCGAAAGTGGACCCTGCTGCCAAAGAGCTTGTGGCAACGCTGGCGCGCGGCGCGACCGGGGACCTGTCTGAGGATGAATTCCAGAAAGCAATCACAGAGCTTCGTCACCACGAGGTCACCGAGGCAACCATGCAGACCGCCCGCGATATGGCAGACCAAGCAATTGCCTACCTCGACGATGCCCCGTCTGGCATCGTGAAAGAGGGTCTGGTGCGATTTGCCCACCACGTTGTGGACCGCAGCTACTAAATTGGGAGCGTTCTCCCTTTGTGTGGAAAGAGTTTCTTATGTCTAAGTTGCGCCTAGCAATCGTTGGGGCAGGCCCTGCCGGGATTTACGCGGCTGATATTTTACTTAAACACGAGCGTTCGTTTGACGTTTCAATTGACCTCTTCGAACGCCTCCCCGCACCGTACGGGTTGGTTCGATACGGGGTTGCCCCCGATCACCCGCGCATCAAAGGAATCGTGAGCGCCCTTCGGGACGTGCTCGATAGCGGTCAGATTCGCTTGTTTGGCAATGTCAACTTTGGAACTGACATCACCCTCGAGGACCTGAAAAAGCACTACCACGCTGTGATTTTTTCTACCGGCGCCATTACGGACCAACAGTTGAGCCTGCCCGGCATCGAGGCAGAGGGCAGCTACGGGGCGGCTGACTTTGTCAGTTGGTATGACGGACACCCCGATGTTGCCAGGACGTGGCCTCTTGAGGCCAAGGAAGTCGCGGTGATTGGTAATGGCAACGTCGCCCTCGATGTTGCTCGCATGCTGGTGAAGCACCCTGAGGACTTGTTACCCACCGAAGTTCCCGACAACGTCTATGACGGACTTCTCAGCTCCCCCGTGACAGACGTCCACGTCTTCGGCCGCCGAGGTCCCATGCAGGTTAAGTTCACACCCTTGGAGCTTCGGGAGCTGGGCGACATGCGCGATGTTGACATCGTTATTCACGACGAAGATTTTGTGATTGATGACAGTTCGCAGCGCGCCATCGATTCGAACAAACAGATTTTTGTCATCAACAAAATATTTAGCACCTGGCGCGAGCGCGAAGGAGCCACTGCCAGCAGGCGGTTGCACCTGCACTTCTATGCCAAACCTCTCGAGGTCCTCTCTGATTCTCACGTGAAGGGGTTTAGGTATGAGAGGACCGAGCCCGATGGCGAAGGCGGGGTCAGAGGAACCGGGGAGATCCGTGAGATTCCCGTGCAGGCGGTGTATCGAGCAGTGGGGTATTTCGGGACCGCGTTGCGCGGTATTCCTTTTGATTCACGACGCGGCATCATCCCTAATCACGAGGGCCAAGTGATGGATGATGACAACCAGATTGTCCCTGGTGTCTACGCCACGGGGTGGATTAAGCGCGGGCCCGTGGGCCTCATCGGTCACACCAAGAGTGATGCGATGGAAACCATCCAGCACGTGGTGAAAGACCAAGCATCCTGGTGGAGCCCGGAGTCACCCGAGGACGAGGCCGTCAGTGCACTTCTGGAATCTCGGGGGGTTGCCTTCACCGACCTTGGCGGCTGGCACCGACTGGATGAGAAGGAACTCTCCCGTGGCGCTGAACGCGGGCGCGAGCGCGTGAAAGTGGTCGATCGCGAAGAGATGATGGCCGCTTCGCGCGGCGAATCTCACTGAACGGTTGCTGCCAAACGGGCAAGCCCTTCAATAAATCTTTGAGGAATCAGGCAGGAGCGCCGCTAGCCGGCGGTTACCGATAGTTGACGAATTGGACGTCAATATCGAGATCGGCACCCTTAACCAGGGCAATAATTGCCTGAAGATCGTCACGGCTTTTTGAACTCACACGAACCTCGTCGCCTTGGATTTGAGCCTTGGCGCTTTTGGGCCCTTCGTTTCTGATGAGAGCAGAAATCTTTTTCGCATTCTCGCTGGAAATGCCATCCTTTAGCGCCCCACTCATGCGATAAATCTTTCCGCTCAACACGGGTTCACCCAGATCGAGGGATTTCAGCGATATTCCTCGCTTCACGAGTTTCGACTGCAAGACATCAAGCACTGCTTTGACTCGCTCCTCGGTGTTGGCTTCCATGACGATGGTTTCGCCTGTCTGCTTGAGGGAGGCATCGACCCCTTTGAAGTCGTAGCGTTGGGAGAGCTCTTTGTGTGCCTGGTTGACCGCGTTCTCGAGCTCCATAGAGTCAACTTTGCTTACAATGTCGAATGATGAATCAGCCATTTCTCCATGCTAGCCACAAAGAAGCGCGGAACCTGGAGTGTGGTTCGAGTCGGAAAAAACCGATATCGTTGGAGCCGCGCACCCGATTGGTGAATACACCGGTCGGGAGCGCATGGCGAGTTACCCAAGCGGCCAAAGGGATCTGACTGTAACTCAGCTGGCTTAGCCTTCGGGGGTTCGAATCCCTCACTCGCCACAAAATGGTTGCAGAGATGAAAAACATCGCGATTCAGCTCGCCCGGGAAGCCGGCGAGCTGATTGTTGCCGGTCGAGCCGGCGATGTTGAGGTGGCCAACACAAAATCCAGTTCCGTCGACATCGTGACCGCGGTGGATAAGGCGTCGGAAGAGTTGTTGTTTTCCCGGCTGGAAGAATTGCGCCCCGGAGATGGCTTTCTGGGCGAAGAGGGCCGCACGAAGGAATCCACCACGGGGATCACCTGGGTAGTGGACCCTATCGATGGGACAGTCAACTTTTTTTACAACATCCCCCACTACGCGGTGAGTATTGCAGCCGTTTCTGGTGACCCAACGCCTGGTTCCTGGCAGGTCGAAGCGGGCGTGGTTTATAACCCGGTGAGCAAGGAGATGTTTAGTGCTGCCCGCGGAGGAGGATCGTTCCTGGGGGACACGAAACTACAGATTTCTTCACCCCCCACCCTCAACCAGGCTCTCTTGGCCACAGGTTTTTCCTACTCCCAGGCTATGCGGAAAGAACAGGCTCGGGTGATGCTGGAGCTCCTTCCCCAGTTCCGCGATATTCGGCGACAGGGCACCGCATCCCTAGATTTGGCCTATGTGGCGAGCGGTCGAATTGACCTTTACTTTGAGCGAACCCTGATGCCCTGGGACCACGCTGCAGGGGAAGTGATCGTCACCGAAGCCGGTGGTGTCATCGAAGGACTCGCTGATATGCCCCCGGGGCGGGAAGGGATTCTCGCCGGTCACCCGGACCTGGTGGCACTTCTGCAACAGAAAATTCGTTTGCTGGAGGGGGATCGCCCCCTTGCCGAGATACCGGGTTGGGGTTTGGACTCATAGGGTCGCTCGGCTAAGTTTATAAAGTCATCACGTTGCGTGTGGATTGTTGCGTTGGGCAATTTTATTGCGGCCAGAACGTGTCGCGGGACGGAGGTCAGCGCATGATTGAAGCCTCAGCCTCCCCCGAAACACCTCCGACCAGGCGCCAATTACGCCGGCGGGGAAACGTCCCTGTTTCCGCCCCGGCGACGCCGGTCTCTGTTTTTACCGAGACTACTCCGCACAAGAGACCTGCACGTCCCAAGCCCAGCATGGGCAGGCGCATTTTGGGCTTGGGGACGGTAATCGCAGCCCCACTACTTTTTGTCGGCGTCTCGTTGCCAGTAAATATTTTCTACCCCTCTGTGGAGCTATCGCCGGCTGTGGCTGGCCAGGGAAGCATGGGAGGGACAGATTCCGGCACTCAATCTTTCACGGTCGCCAGCTCCGCCTCTGGGCAGGTTGGCGTGCAACGCGAATCTTGGAGCGTAACCTCCTTTGCCGAGGTGCTCAAGGCGCGGTATGGAAGTCGAAACTTCTCCTACTCCACCACGGGGAATGGCTCGATTCGGTGGCCTTTTCCCAACACGGTCCCAATCAGTTCGGGTTTTGGCGACCGGGTTGCGCCCTGTCGGTATTGCTCGAGCAACCACCGCGGCCTTGACTTTACTCCCGGTAATGGCACCCCAATTTTCGCCATAGCCGATGGCGTTGTTACCCAGTCGGAATACGGTGGCGGCTACGGGCAATATGTCTACATCGAACACCTCATTGGTGACCAAAAAGTGTTGTCGGTCTATGCCCACATGCAACGCGGAAGCAGCCCAGTGAGTGCAGGCCAGGTTGTGCCTGCAGGAGAGTTCCTGGGGCTCGTGGGGAACACCGGTATTTCCACCGGCCCCCACTTGCATTTTGAAATTCGGGTCGAGGGCGAATATGTCAATCCCTTTACCTGGCTGAAGTTCTACGCCTTCTAAGCTGTTTTAATCCACACTGTCGTGTGGGCAGGAATCATCTCGTCCCCCAGTGCCGTCGTGGTGACAAGGACTTCTCCGTCTGGTCGGGCGGTAGGTTGCTCGCCGGTGTTGGAGACAACCGAAACGGATCCATTCGCAAAGGCGACAACGTCACTACTAAATCCGTCAAGCCACACCAGAGAGCCCTTGCCGAGACCCTGCTGGTTTCGGAACCTCAGGAGGGACCGGTAGAGCTCGAGCGTGGAATCGGGGTCCCCTACTTGATTATCCCGTGCGAGTTCAGCAAAGGCTTGGGGTTGAGGGAGCCATGATTCGCCTGTGGTGTTGAAGCCATATGCGGGTGCCCCAGCCTCCCACGGGATGGGGACGCGACATCCATCGCGGCCATAGCGCTCCCCGTGTGTTCGGAAGAAAGTGGGGTCTTTTCGGCGGTCATCGGGGATGTCAATCACTTCAGGAAGGCCTAGTTCCTCGCCCTGGTAAAGATAGGCGCTGCCAGGAAGAGCAAGCATGAGTGCGGTGGCTGCTCGCGCCTTGCGCAACCCCAACAGGGCATCGGGCTTCTCCGGCGAGCGCGGCCCAATTCCGGTCGGTTGGCCTTGGGAGACAAAGTCGGTTCCCAGGCGGGTGGCATGTCGAACGACGTCGTGGTTGGACAACACCCAGGTGCTGGGGCTTCCCACACCACCAAACGCTGCCAGGGATTCATTGATGATGGATCGGAGGGCTTCGGCTTCAAAGCTGGTGGCGAGGTAACCAAAATTGAAGGCTTGGTGCATTTCATCACTTCGGACGTAGTGTGCCATTTTGGCCAGGGGCATTACCCAGGCTTCGGCGCAGAGCATCTTGTCTGGGCCGTAGCTCTCCAATATCTTTCGCCACTCCTGATACACGGCATGGACACCTTCTTGATCCCAGAAGGGCCCGTTGTTACCCAAAGGCGGATGGTGCAGCTTCTCTTCGTCAGGCAAACCCTCCGCTTTGATGAGGCCATGGGCCACATCAACACGGAAGCCATCAACCCCGCGGTCCAACCAAAAGGTCAGGACCGATCTAAAGAGCTCCCACACTTCAGGATTTTTCCATTCGAAGTCAGGCTGGCTGGCGTCAAAGAGGTGCAGGTACCACTGTCCCGGCGAGCCATCTGATTCCGCAACTCTCGTCCAGGCGGGTCCGCCAAACACGGATTCCCAGTTGTTGGGAGGCAGATCACCAGCGACACCTTTGCCCTCTCGGAACATATATCGTGCTCGCTCCCGTGATCCTGGTTTTGCGGCGAGTGCCTTCTGAAACCAAGGGTGCTGGTCAGACGAGTGATTGGGGACCACATCAACGATGATGCGAAGCCCGTATTCGTGAGCCGTTTCGATGAGTTTTTCTGCATCGCTGAGGGAACCAAAAATAGGGTCAACATTGCAGTAGTCGGCCACGTCGTAGCCGGCGTCTTTCTGGGGCGAGGTGTAAAACGGAGAAAGCCAGAGCGCGTCCACGCCAAGATCTGCGATGTGAGGCAATTTGGAAATAATGCCTGGGATATCACCAATACCATCACCGTTTGAATCCGCAAACGACCGCGGATAAATCTGGTAGAGCACGGCATGATTCCACCAGTCAGCGGGTGAGAGGGAGAGGGGTTGAAGCGCAGGCATGGGTATAACCCTAATAGGATTTTCGACTTAAGCAACCGGTTGCGCAATGTGACTCGATTGCCCTATTCGTTTGCTGAGGGACGCTTCTGGGTGATACTCTCGGTGCTTGGTCCTGCCAGGGGTAGGCCTGCCCCGATAGCTCAGTGGTAGAGCACTTCCATGGTAAGGAAGGGGTCGTCAGTTCAATCCTGACTCGGGGCCCGAATGCTAGTCATTCACACGCGGCGGGGTAGCTCAGCTGGTCAGAGCGCACGGCTCATAATCGTGAGGTCGCGGGTTCGAGCCCCGCCCCCGCTACGCGAGTTGTTGTACACTCAATGACTCAAGCACCTCTAGCTCAATTGGCAGAGCAACTGACTCTTAATCAGTGGGTTCCGGGTTCAAGTCCCGGGGGGTGTACGGAGATAATTAGGTTATTTGCCCTCTTCGTGGCGTGCGAAAATATGAAACCCACAACCAGGCGTTTTGATTGCAGTTGACCCGCTCCCAGGCGGGCATCTCTCAACATGTGTCTGCTTATGTAAAGTAGGCATCATGCCCCAGGAAAAAACCCCTCATCTACCCCCTGCGATCGTAGACGTCCTGAAATGTCCGATATGTTTCTTCCCGAGCACATCACCTGGCCGGTTGCGACGCTCAGGATATAATTTTGACTATTGTCCCTCCTGTTCTGTCTTGTTTATGAACCCCACTCCGACTCAGGAAGACCTGATTAGTTTCTACGGTGGGGCTTATTGGGAGCGGACAAATTCCAAAAGGTCGCGAAGATATCGTTTTAAGAAACAGTTTCTCCGCGCGCTTTTTTTTGAAGACGAGCTGAAGAAGGCTGGTGTACCGAAAGGCGGCCGAATCCTCGAGATTGGGTCAGGCTTCGGAGGCATTGTCTGGGCGTTGTCACATCTCAGAGATATGGAACCCTCGGCCTTAGAGCTTGACCCTCAAGCCGGTCTTTTTCAGCAAAAACTGGGAGTGAAAATTCTGGACTCCGGTGTCCAAGAGGGCTCGGCGGCCCAAGGGGGTTTTGATGTCGTAGTGCTGAGTCATGTGCTAGAGCACCAGCTAGACCCCCGGGAACTGCTCAGGAAAGCTTTTGGGTTGCTGAATCCATCGGGTACCGTGCTCATCGAAGTCCCACACCATCATTTTGTCGTTGACGGCGGTATCGACCATCCTCTCGCTTTTTCGAAGTACGCACTCGACCGCCTCTTGAGGGAGTTTGCTGGTGATGTCCGCTACCGGGTGCACAGCGGAATCGAGAATGTTGCGCTCCCACCAAAATATTTACTCGGAGTTGCTCGAGTTGCTCAAACACCTCGGCTCAAGTCGGTCCGGCACCCCCTACCAGCGGCAATCTCTCTCCCCACGCAGCGGATTGCAACGTTCGCCCGAAATTTTGGCCCCCTACGTGGAGCTAACTATCGGCTGTCACGAGCGTTTCGTGGACAGATAGACCGAAGGGTCGAGAAACTTTTCGAAAGCCTTCCCCCTTGGGTTTCTGGCTGGCTAGATGAGCCCAAATAATTGAAAACATAGTGCCCGTGCGGCTGCGCGTTAGGGCGAGCCTCGCTTTCGTGGCCATGGCACAAACCTAATCCCGACTCCCGACATCCTTACCCATCCGTTCATATAAATGTCAGTAGATATGTCAGTAAACCGGGCGGTCATCCTGACACAACGTGACACACTCTGACATACCCTCAAACCAGTAAGCTGCTGAAAACCGCGTTTTTAGTGGGGTTGGTGACTGACTCTTAATCAGCTGTCTCTTATACACATCTCCGAGCCCACGAGACAGGCAGAAATCTCGT